>Ga0307509_10000191_pt1 | contig 96556 bp, 92 predicted proteins | sample 10_EM_MG_FD_202245 | JGI IMG/M metagenome (GOLD analysis project Ga0307509, IMG submission 202245) | Populus trichocarpa ectomycorrhiza microbial communities from riparian zone in the Pacific Northwest, United States - 10_EM | ecosystem: Host-associated > Plants > Roots > Unclassified | place... | reverse complement strand
GATAAAGCCTTCAACTTTCCCCATACATTGTAAAGATGGTTAACAAGACTATCTCCAACGTCTTGATTTTCAGCGATCGTTAAGCGAATTTCTTTGGTACCAGGTTTCAATTGTAGAGCTAATGCCACGACCTGAGAACCTGGCTGAGAAACAGATATATGGGCAATGGCATCCATGACAGAGCAGGTGCGAACATTTGTTCGATTGTCATCGATGATGCCAGATGTGATGTCAGAGGGAGGGTCTGGGCGGCGTGCAGAACCATCTTGCCCACCTCTGAATTCATAGCACATCAGGGCCACCAGGTGGTGTAGGTCCAGTTGGTTGGCCATAGCTCCAAATCTACCAGCCAAGGGGCAAACAGGATGTGATGGGTGATTACTCGGACTAATTATCGAAAGCATTAGCACCAAATCAACATAAGCGAGCCATTTAATCAGTTCTGTTGACTGTCAAACGAGACCTTATGGTGAGCAAACCAGCTAATTTCGGCTGATAATCGGAAAGCCAATTTCAACAATTTTCCCACCGTGGCCGGAGTGTCAAGATTAATGAGAGGAAAAAGATGGGGTGAAAAGGCTGACAAACACAGTGATGACGATGGATAAGCGAGTTGTAAGGGCTGGGAGGAGAGATGAGGCTGTAGGTAGATAAAGACGTAGTTCACCACTGTGCACTGAACAGAGAAGAGAAGGAAAGAGAAAAAAAGAAGAACGCGGCAGGGGGTCAAAGGGGGGGACTATGTTAAGAGAGAAGGAAGAGCAAATTTGAAAGTTGATAGGAAAGGAGTTTGGGTGAGTGGAAGGAAGGCAAACACAGAGAATGAGAAAGAGCTACACAGGGGAAGTACGATCCGGCCTGCTTCAGTGCTCAGTACAGTAGAGACTTGAAGACTCCGAGTGCCGTCAAATGTCAATTCTAGTTCCTACGCACACCCTGTATGCCTCTTCCTGACACACCTTCTCCCTGAAAAGCGTAGGGATGAAGAGGAATCAATAGCCTCGTAAGGAAAAGACAGGGGGAGGCGCAGTGTTCTTTGCCCAAACGGCCCGGAAGGCCAAAGTTACTAGGTTACGCCTGGGTTATCTCACCTTCTTATGCCTTTCGGATCACCCAAGAAATCGCAACTATGATACCTCTCATGGGCAGCGGAAAATTGTATGAATGAAGCACTATCAAGCTCCTTGCATTTGAGATAACATTACTCATTAACCTTACAATATGATAGTATTGGAATCATTAATCATCACTCGATCTTTTCCCTTTAACTTCATAAAATCCTTCGCCCGCCGTGGGTGGGGCCTGGTCTGCGGTGCTAGCTATATAGTACGTTGACAAAATTAACCGCGATTCAACGATTGATGGCAACGCAACCCCCCTCATCACCCTGCACTTTCAACACCACTTAAAGAACTTTCGCTAGCTCAAATATTAATTTCTACTATGTATTCCACCTTACACTTACATCTTTGATTTCTTTTTCTTCTTAGTTTTAAGGATAGTGGGGTTGGAGGGGGAGTGTTGTTGTCATGACCCAAGTTTTTCCCTCTTGGTTGAAACGCGGTTAACTTTGTCAACGGACCATAGCTATCCAGCGAAAACCTCGGAGGGAATTACCAGTACACCTTCTACATTATACGGGACAAAGCGGAATCGTTAGAGTCACTTCTTGAGTCTCACTGCCTTCCGGCTATTAGAATTGGCTAAACTAACACATCTTAGAGTGATTTTGGCGGTATTGTCTGTAATACTGTGGGTACTCATCACACGCCCTTATAGCACTTTACAAATATTTTTCCCAAAGCGTAAGAAATGAATTTTATTTTTTATTATTAAATGTGAGTTTGGTAACTAGCATGTACCATGCCAATCATGACAAGAGGATATGTATTAGGAGAAGCGAAGCGAGAGAATGTACACAAGTTGTTTCATAGAATTTACCTTTGCACCTGCCAGTGTATTTTCCGGTATCAAAGAAATCAACAATGGGAATGATATCTGCAAGGGAGTGGGATAACAAAATCATTGACCATGGAGAGGGAATTAGGAATACAGAAGAGTTCCTTGATTTATTTGATCTCGCTTCTTCTGATTCTTTGAGATATTGTATTGTTTATGGAGGTCTATAAGGAGCCAAACCGCCACCGAACTCAGACATCGATTTTAGGTTTTCAGGTAAGCGAAACCAACATCAAAAAAAGAAGAAAGGAAAAAAGAAAGTGTTATGAATTGTCTAAGGTGAACCGAGTGAGATCTCTGGCCTATGAAATGGTCACTTGGCTTCAAAGGAGAAGTGGCTGTTAGGAATAGAGAAATGGGTAAAGTTATTGATAAGGAGCCAAACCCCCACTACTCTCACATACCGTAAAAACTCGAATAGAAGAAAAATGTGCTAGGACGTTGGAATTTCCCTTCTCAGCTACGCGAGGGGAAAACACCGCAAACTCAGGCTTCAGTTAAGACAAAACAAAAGGAATATGGACGGCGCCTTACTAGGAGAGGCAACTACAACGTCCTAGCACATTTTTCTTCTATTCGAGTTTTTACGGTATGTGAGAGTAGTGGGGGTTTGGCTCCTTATCAATAACTTTACCCATTTCTCTATTCCTAACAGCCACTTCTCCTTTGAAGCCAAGTGACCATTTCATAGACCAGATATCTCACTCGCTTCGCCTTAGACAATTCATGAAACTTTCTTTTCTCCTCTTTTCCTTTTTGTTTTCTTTGATATCGGTTTCGCTTATCCAAAAACCTAAAATCGATGTCTGAGTTCGGTAGCAGTTTAGGTTCTTATAGACCGCCGTAATTGTTGGTATTATCACCCCGGCCAATACATCCATAAACCCACCAACCAGAAATCCCCACTTCAGAACCCCACTGACACTTATCCGATCGAGTAGGAGGCCCTCTCCCTCTCTCACTCGCTCTAATTTTCCAAACACACCCACTCTTACCGCAATTGGTACAGTAGGAAATATTTCGTCACACTTTTGTTCAACAAACAAAAAACTCCTTTCCCACATCTTGGACAAATGATTTGCAAAAATGCTGTAAGGATTTGCTCGCTATCTGGAGGAAATACGTTTAATTCACATAGGAGATCTAACTCGCATGAATTTTATCCGCCAACAACCCCCAAGACTTTTTCTTGACATAAAAAATAACCACAATTGAATCGCGCGCCTAAGAAATGCTTGACATCAAGGGACCCCTCTAGACGGCAAGAATAGCCCCCAATATACCTACTACAATTGCCGCGATCACCGGACGGTTGTTTGAGGCGGAACCCTCGAAGACTGGTGGTTTCTCTTCGGGTTTAGAAACTAGAGGTTGGGGTTCTTTGGGAGAGGATGGAGGCGGCGCTGGAGCGCCCGTTGGTGCACCCTCTGGGGCCTCCTTCCGCCAAGAAGGGGATTCTGGAACAGGAACTCCCTGTGGGATGACAATCGGATAGGATCTCTCAGGAGCTCGGGACGGTTTCGGAAAAGAGGTGCCGAAGCATGATTCCTCCTCTGGGGCATGTGCCGGCGCTCCAGCGGCTGGAGCTCTTCCTGGGCAAACTCGAGATGTACACTCGGGAATTTCAGCTTTAGATGGTGGCGGTGGTGGTGGTCGTGCTTCAATTTCGGCCTCAGCCTTAGAGTTCTCGATTTCGATCTCTACCTCAGGACCCTCGATCTCGATTTCAACCTTAGGACTCTCAATTTCGATTTCAACCTTGGGACCCTCAATTTCAATCTCAAATTTAGGACTCTGAATTTCAATGTTAACCTCCGGACCCCCAATCTCGACCTCAACCCCGGGAACGGGAACGGGAGCCTTGGGAGCCTGGGGCCAGGTTGGCGGAGCCGGTTTTGCAATAGGCCTAGTAGCCTCAACGCTTGGTCGTGGGATTTCAGTGACAGGCCAAACTGGGATCTCAACTTGCTGAATAATAGTCGTTGGAACAGGTGTTTTTATTCCGGGAGCCTTGACCAGACTAGTGATAACCCTCTCTTTGGTAACGAAGACCTCTTGGATAGTAGGGATCTCGACTTCTTTGGTAATATAGACCTCCTCCTTCTCCTTAACTGTTACTGGAGTGGGAACGCTAGGGAAGAATTTCGTGACTACTTGACCTGGCAGTACGACTTCCTCGGTTACTGTCGTGGCCCATGGAATGGCAATTCCGGGAACAGATATCGTTATAGGGACAGGGATCTCCACTTCTTTAGTAATATAGATCTCCTTCTCCTCCTTAACCGTTACTGGAGTGGGGACGCCAGGGAAGAATTTCGTGACTACTTGACATGGCAGTATGACTTCCTCGGTCACTGTCGTGGCCCATGGAATGGCAATTCCGGGAACAGATATCGTTGTAGGGACAGGGATCTCCACTTCTTTGGTAATATAGACCTCCTCCTTCTCCTTAACTGTTACTGGAGTGGGGACGCCCGGGAAGAATTTCGTGACGGTCTCACAAGGAAGGACAACCTGTTCGATAAAGGTCTCAGCCGGAAGCATAACTTTCTCGATGACTGTCTCACCAGGGAGTTGTTCGTAAAATGTCTTGCCGGGGAGTAGGACTTGCTCTATGATCGTCTCTCCAGGCAACCGCTCGGTGCACGTTGGCCCCGGAACTTTCTCAATAAAAGTATGCCCCGGAAGTTGAATTTGCTCGATGATTGTTTCCCCGGGTAGCTGTTCGATATAAGTTTGTCCTGGGAGCTGAATCTGCTCAATTATGGTCTGGCATGGGAGTTGAACATGATCGGCGGCTGTTTCTGTAGGAATCATGTGGGTAACGGGAATGAGCTCGGTTGTTGGAGGGCAAGTAATGCAGGGCTTATGTGTCGTCTCAACCCCAACTATGGCAAGAGGGGCAGCTTGAGTGACTAGGGAAGGGACCTCAGTGACACCCTCGCATGGTGGAAGCTCTTTTGCAATATCCCCCGGCGCATTGAGGTAGTAGAAGTTCTTCTCTTCGCTAAACATAAAGTTGTTCTCCGCAAAGTTTTGCTCCGCAATCGCAGCATTCTCGTTCGTAAGGTCGTTCGGATTTTGGTTTAGATTTTCGTTAGAGGATGCTAGCTTATTCTGATTCTCGTTCGCGTTGTTGATATCGTTCGAGTTTGTGATTATAATGTCGGGGAAGACGATGTCAGTCATTCCAACAGGCATGACACCACCCGGAAGGAAAGTTGTTCCCTGCTGTTGGGCGCTAATAGCAGGTGGGGGACGTCCTCCGGGACCTGCATACTCCGAGTCCCCGACATCAACGTTGACATTCTTTTCAACATTCTTGGCAACAGCAACCTTCTCGTTTCTTTTAGGATTGGAGTCGCTGTCCTTGCCGCTGCTGGCCTCATCAAGCACGGGTACCTTTTCAGGATCCACTGTCCTGGGTGTAGTGTTCCCATCTTTTTTTAGGCTAAGGTTTTTAGCCTTGTTTTCCGTGTTGGCCACTTTAGTGTTTGTATTCTCGGAATCGTTATTATCGTAGACGTTCCCGCCTTTATAAGTGTTCTTCCGTACAGATGGGCGAACCTGGGGGGGGAATATGACATCTCTCTCTTGGGTCATGAAATAAGGTTCATCTCCAGCAGGTGAGGGAGGAGGAAAGTACCAAAAAGGGGGCGGTGGTGGTGGGTAGAAATCCGGCCCAGGAGGTTCCAGCTGAGGAGGGCCGAGTGGAGGGTAGCCTGGTGGAGGGTAGCCCGGCGGAGGGTAGCTTGATGGAGGAGGACCTGATGGGGGAGGGCCTTGTAGACGTGGGTCTGGTGGATAAGATCCAGGCCCAGCTGGCGGAGGAAGAAAGGGGGGTTGTGGGTATCTGGTCGGGGAGGGAATGCTGGTCTCGGCGACAATTGCATCTGGCTTGACACGAGTCCTGGATACGGGGCGTTTCACTGGAACGACGCCTTCCTCCGCAATTGCCGCCTGTAATACCGGTTGGTATATGTTAACAGATCCCGTTTCCTTTATGCTATCTATGTATGAGTTTTACCTTGGAGGAGCGTACTGGAGGGCCCGCCTTCCCATGGCCGCCTTTCCCGGGAGCTGGTGCTGGTGGTCGCGGAGGCGGAGGAGGCGGGGGAGGTGGCGGGGGATATCTACCGGACGTTTCAAGGTCTGGGATATGAAACAGAGGAGAAGACGGGGCGTTCGGGTGGGGAGGAGCCGCTGCTTCGACAAGAGCGACACTTGCCAGGTACGCCGAAGCCAGCAAAAAGTTCTTCATGTTGAGGGGGTGTGGAAGGTGGTGGAAAATGCAAAAGGCCTATGAGAAGAACCCACCCCACCAGGAAGAATTAATCACAGAGCCTTAAGGTATGGTCAAGGGCTTGAGCTGGCAAATTCTCCAACTGACACTGCTGGGCTGTTCGCTTCTTATGATCGGATGGGAAGGGGATTATGCAATGCGTATGGTATCTTTCTCTAAGGTAGTAGATCTACAGCCAAGTCGAACCGATTGCACTTCTATGTCCATAAGAGAGCCTAGTGAGCCGTCAAAAGTTTTCTCTCGAATTCTCCTAAACTACCGGTAAACCACTGAATGAATATTTTAGTCGCGAATCAGATCCCAAGTACCTATGAGTCTAGCTTCCCCGGAACAGAAGAGCGGGGGCGTGGCTATTTTGGTGGTCAGAAGCGCGCCATTATTTCTTCATCGTGGAGATGAAAATATCCTAAAACTCTGCAGCTTGAACCGCTACCCCCGTCCTGAGATACCTGGTCTTGGCATCATTTCCATCACCTGCCGTCAGAGCATCCCACCCAGGATTATGATGCCATTCTTACACGTTTGATTCAATAACTATGTAAGGGACCGCTTCTCCAGGGACACAAATGTCTCAGGGAAATTGGATTTAGGACCCTTCTCATCAGCCCTATGGTGTTAATTTGTAAGTGGTCACATCGACTCACATCGGCTCACGCCTTCGCGTGGCCGGAAATCAGTATCGGAATTTGGGGAATTCTTAGCCGATCGGTTTCATATTTGCGGATGAGAGATGAGTTGGGGATCTTTGGCGTGGAGGTGAGGAGAAAATCTATCTCGCCCAGAGCGGGATGGGTGCTTCGTTTCCCCTAGGGAGATACCGTATATGATCTAGAGATTTATCGGGTATCTGCAAATTGAGACGTTGCATTGGAAGCGGGAAGGTGGGGTAATAAGGCTCGGTATTAATTTCAAGGGTTCCTACTTCTGCCCTTCAGTCTTTGCGAGGGCACTTCTGTGCTTTCGCCGTGGGGTTCTATACCCACTCGAACACCACTCGCACCCCCCTCTCAAATCCCATCACACTATTTGCCAGACGATATCTTCCTACAGGATTTTTCACTTGCGCACAGTTCAATGCGCACAGTCTTATGGGAGACTTGCGAAGGAGAAAGGAATCTGTAGTCTGAAGAGGAGTGAGGCAGCTATGATGAGAGCTTCTAATCCTTCATTCGCTGCCCAAACCTGATACCTATCTCGTAGACCAAAACGAGTTAGATGGCATTCAAGCAGACAGGACGATGTCCTCAGCTACTGCATATTATATTGTGTGGATGGCCTGTACCATTTGCTCCGGAGTGGATTCCGCACGGGTTGAGTAAAGATACATTTTCCGCTTAAGTCTTGGTGAGAAATGTGCCCTAGTTTGTGATATCTAGGAACTTAAAGAATATCATACCCATCCTCCCGGAGGTTCCACAATGTGATATCGAGTCCAAGTCACAACTGAGAAGAAACCCCTCTTCCAGTCAAAGAGGGGCTAGCCGCTAACTCACATCGACTTTCTCCTAACTCAAACAGCGATTTACGGTTAACTCTAGTAGGCTGCTCCAAGCGACAAAATGACCGGTGGACTCCACTGGCTGAACCCGAGCCGTTTGTTTTATCGTGTGGGTTCCTCTTCACTGTGCCTCTAACTTGAAGTGATCACTATCGAAGATATCGCTCGTCTTTTTCTTTTAGATATTACAATACCAGCGGGGTGGATGTGAAGAACTCACTTAAGAGGGGGCAGCTCCTTCCGAGAATTGGGGGGCATGGTGGGGACTTTGGCTCCGGGGGGGAGCATGTTTTCTACGCACTCAAATTGAGAAATACCTAACAATCGACTACGGACCGATACCAATAAATCAGGAAACAAGCCTCGGCACAAGCGTTCTGTAAAAATGCTGTTAGAGAGAACCAGGATAGATTTCCGGGCAAAAGGCAGTAAGATCAACCCAGCGATCGTTTTCTCCGTGGATACGGTAACGCCAGCGATCCTGGATCTAAACTCAAGTTCTGTCCAACGTGAGTAGGCCAGTTTTCCAGCACAGCGTACCCATCTAATCGCCCGGAATGATGTTGTGGAACGATTGGCGGCTTCATCGGCCGGTGGAAAATGACAAGTGTTGAAGTTTTTGATGCTAGGAAGAACCTATTGCGATGCTAGGATCTAGTTCTTCGTTTGCGAAACAAACCGAGTCCAGAGACGGCACGTCCGGATATAGGTTCGGGGGATGTTTGGAACGAGGAAAATTCCACCTAAATCGGTCGATCGTCAATAAGAAGTATGGAAGCTAGAGGAGACCTTCATCACCCATCAGCTCATAAACACCAAACTATTGCCTGAGCAAGCCGTCGGCTTACGTAGATGAACAGGTGGAAAGCGTAAACCCTATTTCAGGCAGGCAGCAATCGACACCTCGGAATATAGTACGTGATAAGTTCCCGGGTGGGTGCCGGATCTCTCTCGTGTTTTCTGCGCTTACGGAATGCCGATGAGAGTGCGGGAGGTGAATACGAGTTAGGGCAGGCCTAAAACTCCCGAAAAGTGAGCCCGGCCCGCAAACCTGATTTAGGGCTTGTTAGGCGGTGATCAGTGTTTTCGAAACCAAAGATTAAATTTACCTACGGCCACGCCAAGGGGCAGGCGAGCATGGCGAAAGAAAATTTTGAGGTGTTCCGGGGCTAAAAGAACCAGACAAAAGTCGCTGCATGAGTTAGCACTACCCTTAGCCAGATGGGGTGTTGGCTTGAGCACCGGTACGAGTACTGTCGAAGTCTCTCGGACTCTAGGCGTTCTTTTGGAGGGGAATAGGAACTTCCAAAGGCCTATCACTCCGGTTCACTTATCACGATTCCCTAGCCGGAGTCAAACGAGATAAAAAATCAATAGACAAAAAGGATGAAAATCAGTGATAGCAAAACAATCGAAAGTTGAGGAAAAAGGGGTGGCGCGGATGGTTTATGTTCTCGCTCCCGCTTTCCCTCCTCAAATACCTCTTTCTCTATAAAGCTCTGCTAACAAAATAGCGGTATCAAACATTCACGATGCTTCGTGTGTTTCAGCGTAATTTTCCCCATGGCCATCCACGTGACCGACAGTACGGGTACCGGTAGTTGGTTTGTTGGTTCTATCATACATCGTATAATAATTATCGAGGGTTGAAAAAATCGACTTCTGTCCCCTAAACCCAACTTAGCGAATATTCATGTGTGCTACGCTACCTGGTGATCAATAGCCCCGACTTCTTGACTTATCCTGCTAGCCAACCAGTGAGGCAAACCATCATCCTATGCTAGCATACTTAGGTCCTGCTCGGTAGTCAAGAAAAACGGCACTTTTCTTACTTTTACCTCATTCTCGTCGCGAATGAAATATTACAACATTGCGCCTTTTTGATTATATCTCAACCTACTGGCATTCTGCTAGATTTTTCTTCTTATGGCAATAGTTAGAATGATAGCTACTATCCTGATACGGATATTTTTATACTTATTAATCAAAGAATGTTGAGCTTTAGCAAAAACTAAGTTTTGACATTTTTTTTCTTAGGGTGGCATGCCGAGCAGGGCCTTGGTTGATTGTACGAGATACTGGGCATTTTTTGCTTACTTTGTTGTGTGATGTGGTGTCCCAACTGATCGGTAGATGCTGTTCCAAAATTCCCTTCCGGGTAAAATACGAGTGATTCCACTCTTATTCTATTCTTTGCACAGACATCTACATAGCCTACCAGTACTTGTCCACATACCGGTACTAGTACCCCATTTATGAACTAGATCCACTATCATTAATCCCAGCAATTAGAGACAAAAAGCCCCGGGGAAGGAATTGTGTTTACCTGACACGCTATGGATTGGCCTGGTAGGACTTGTGGGATCCCATGGACTGGTATCCACAGTTGCACAAACCCACTCAGTAAACATCTTACCGTTTAGCCCTGAAATCCTACTCCTTCCTCGGGCGTTTTATGTCCGAGCCCAGATATTTAAGCATGACTTGAGAGAGCGGATTGTCCAAGTAAATAGGGTATTCTGCTCGATCAGTCACAAGCATTCTAGGGCACTTGTGTGTATTACTTATCATGTTCCTATTTAGATTTATGGGGGGTTTCCATACATCTGTCATGCGGTTTCGTGGCGCAGTTACTTATATTAACTCCATTCCTCACTACTTCAGGTGAGAAGGGAAGAAAGGAAAAGGACCTGCCGGTACCGATAGTTGTGCTACCTTATAGCTCACATTATATAGTGGCACCCAACGCTATTTCCTTTTACCGGTACTCTGGTCGATCCGGGGGGATCCACGAGTACCGGGAGCAACGAGATGCACGACTACGTCGGTTGAGGGGCTAAGCTCAATATTTACCTCTACTCGAGTAGAGGTAAAGTTTTTCGAACCTAGCCCTTCCGGTCATTTTCAAAATCCCGAAGTTTTCTATCATAATTACGGTTTGGTGTAGCGCCCAACACTGAAGCTATTCCAAAACTACAATAAATTTCGATTTCCCACCTCCCTCTCCTGTAAGTCTCCGCGATGGCCAATTGGCCCTTTCTACTAAATGTTTCTGTGCGTATCGCTGGGCGGGGGGGTTTCCTGCTTGCACTTTTTCTGCGTAGAGAAAAAGGTTGCTATCTTTGCTCCCCTCTGGGGTGGGTTTACTGGAGGAGGAGGCTGGGATTCAGAGTAAGGGAGTGGAGAGGGGGCATGATCATTGCGTTTTTTTTTGCTTAGTTTGCTTGTACTCGAGTAGTATATGCTCTTTCGATTCCGAATTGGATAGGATGGGAGGTGTTCGCTAGGTGTCAGAGACGCCTACTTAGCACGGTGGAAGCTCGATACGCTCTCTCCCCAATAGGGGCAACGACATTACATAGGCTTCCTCAATGAGGCAATTGCGTTGGTCAAAAGTGCAATTATAGAAACGACTCCGCTCCGTCGTGATTAAGCTGTGCTGTTAGCCAAGCCGTGGAGAACATGCCTTTAAGATAACCCCAGCAGAGTAGATACCGGCATGCCATAGACGACTTCGCAAGCCACTTGAATGCTCTCCCCACTCGGACAGACGCTAGTTGGTCGATTTTCTGTGAAGGAACAGCGGCTGATCTCTTCAGTTTATCACAGGAAACTTTCCTGTTCAAGTTTAGTCGCCCGGGTGAGGGGCGAAGTCATCTAATAAATCCCCCGGGTATGATGCTAATAGCGATGAGGTTTGCGCGGTGTGGCGGCCTAAATGATTTCTGATTCGCCTTAGACACAAGTGGAAATGGAGGAATGTGTGAGTGTAAGTTATGGGATATCTCGAAGCCCTCTAATTTAGTGCTGTAAGCTAATTTAAAAACAAGGGCAAAGAGGGCTATTAAATAGCTAACTTATATACTCCTCGAGGTTGCCCCCACTAATTAGCTACAAAACATGTTCCTCATAGTCTAAGGTATGGGAGGATATGAGACCTTGGTGGCTCCCAACAAGGCGTATGGAATGGCCAAATGTACTATAGCAGCAGCTACCTCTCGGGGTTCGCCCATCCTGCAGCCATGTGCACTGGCCTGATGGCATGCCTAGAGCCAAGAAATTCGAGCTGAGGGACCCCTGAAGACTGCAACGAATTCCTCAGCCTTTGCTACACCCAAGTGAGAAGCTTCAAGCACCAAGGTTCGTGCTCGGGGATGTGGTTAACCCGATGCCAAGTGTGGATCTGTTATACAGGCATGGGAACGGGGTGGAGAGAACGATAGAGAGTCCGAAGTTTCCAATCTCACAGTAACTACTTCTACGGATCTTCAGGCCGGGAGGTGATCCGCTGACAGTTCGAATTGCTAGAGCTCGATTGTGGATTATGGGCTTTCTAATTGACTCCATAGAGGAAGTTTTAACTTCTTGTTCCTTTTGAGTTCCTTGTTTGCATTACGTTCTGGTCTGATGGCCAACAGAGTTTGCCCCCTAATTAGGTTCCTAGTTACCGCTCGAGCTTCTTGATTTGAGTGTAATTTTTCATTGATGGTTGGAGAAGGTAGCCTGTGAATAATGTCTCTCCCCCCCTTTTATATACAAAGATTTCCATACACCCCCAATAGGAAACTTCACTACCCTTGTGTAATGAGGTGCCCTTCCCGGATCTTTACCTCAAGGGACTGGCGGATATGTCGCGTATTCAGTGGAACATGTGCGTCTGAGCTCAATCTAGCAGAAGCGCTGCCACCATATAGCCGACTCACGTCGATGAGTGATAATTTTGTAAACCAAGAGTCATGAATTAAGCTTACCACTACTCTTTCCCTTGCTATTAAGGTTGCTTTGCTGTCGTCGAATGAATTCTAACCGCTCTTGTACGAGCTTTGGACGCCAGCGGTATAGTGCCCCCCATTTATAGTGCTGTAGTGATTGCAGACAACGAACAGATCATATCAGGAAAGTGGTGTCGTCTTAGCCGTTGGTGGTGGGAACATCCGTGGCATTCCGTAGCTAGCCAATGGTGGAGGCATATTTGTCGTAACCGTCACTGAAGTGGATTGGGTAGGATGATGGAGGGCGGAGCGCACAAAACTTTGACCGATTGAAACAATGTCGAGTAGTGTCCCCAGGGGTCTAGGAGCCCTACAGGGCCCAGCCGGGCGACTGCAAAGACGTAGTGATTATTAGAAGGGCGGGAGCTCCAAGGCTCTCCGCAATCCTCCGCATTATTTTTCTGTAGCCCAGATGGTCCTTGAATGTCCTCAGTCACACGCAAAGCGTCATATCCTGTCATTGTGTTCAATTAAGGGTCCCTTTTGCATTCCTTAGTGCCATCAGGGCGTGCCAGAGCAGGATCTCGCTCCAACATCGAAATAGTCACCTTTAAACATAGGGTGCACTGTATTTGTTTCCATCATTTCTATGGACTACCTAAAGCAGTTTAGTCTAGGGATTGAAATCCCAGGACAGCTATCTTTGGCTCGGGCGACGGACCCTATAGGGCGGGGCAGTGACATTCGAGAGTAAGGTATCATAAGATAGCAGGCGATTCAGAGGGCTGGCCGGGGGAGATGCAGGACGGCAGGGTATCGTCTCACGATGAGGGGATGAGTGATCTTTCATGATCTATCCTCCCCCTATCACTATTCCGAAACCAGGCAAAACAAGGTGAAGGAATGAACTAGGTAGGGCCCCCCAGTCTTCTCTGTAGATATGCGCCGGCCCTGGAATGAATCTTCGGATTTTATCTGCTGCCTCAATCAATAACATGTTTAAGTGAATTCTACAATCCGAGCCAAAAACATACCAGCATCCGCATATAGCTGTTTGGTGACCAAGGATATCGGTGGTATCGTACCTCTGACGGGCCAAGAACAGCTGGTAGCGATTCACACCCCGCGGGTCCGGAGGAGGAGGGCCCCCGGAAGGACGGTGGAACACTAGTGGACTCATCACTAGTTATCCCTGCAAAAGCTAATCGTGTGGAGCTGAAAAATGAACTAGGGAAATAGGCGGAAAAATGAACTGGAAAAATGAACTGGAAAATGAGCTGGAAAACCCTTGTGGTTGCCAGTTTGTGGCGGGGTTGTCGGCTGAGAGTTGTGGAAAATTGTGCCGAAGCCACGTCTCATAAACCACTAAATATATTAGAAGTTAATAACTGTGGCTTTGAGGGTGTCTGGCCTTCTCCTAATATCCTATCTGGAGCGAAAATAGCTTTACATTTTCAAATATCGGAGCTAACTAAAAAATATGATGGTTCACTCATAGTTTTAGTTGATCGATTCTACTCGAGTACAGTACTGTACCCGTATTCTCCCTTTGAATTCGCTAGCTCTAAATATCCCTGTAAATTGCGACATCAACCCAAGTCAGTTTAGTTTAGCAAGTTAATAGAATTGCGAAAACCAGTTAATGAGATCCAGCACCGTGTCAGGAAAGGACAAATCCTTCTTAAGAACCGCGGTCTGTAGATCCGGAGATTAGCGACCAGCGGAGCTAGCCAATTCACAGGGAGAATACGGTATAAAATTTTGTCAATTTACCTTAGCGCGACACATGGTAGTGACGAAACCCAGCCGCCATTAACTTACATGTTGTCGAGTTAATATACTGTATCTGGCCCTAATATGGCCAAGCACCCCTCTTGTACCCTATACTGGTGAGCAAAGATAGCTCTCAGGATAAGGACGAACCAACCCCACGCCCCTCTTTCCCCCTGATAGATGGAATCCCATCTAATAGTTGCTAGGGTACGATGGTTAGTTTTGAGCGCTACCGGCTTAGGGGTCATGACTGTTGTTCCGTGGGTATCTCCTGTTTTGTGTGTTGAGTGCGCTTTCTACCCGTATTTAGTCTCGAGCTAGCCAGTAGAGAGCTACATCATTGTCATCGAACAACTCCACTCCACACACCACCACCGAAGTGCTTTCTTCCTGTGCTACGCACGAGACTGCTACTCTACCCCAGCCGCCATTGGGTTGTGAGCGAGTTACCATCAGAGTATTACCATCACCCCGACCCACCATGTCTCCACCTCTTGGTTCCGAAAATGTCTCCAACACGGATGATAAGACCTCTGTTCGCAACATGCGGGTTCCCGCAACTAGGCATCTCCTATCCGCACACTGTCAGGAATGTGTACAAAAGTTTAAGGACTGGCATTCGGGAAAGGGGGCCTTTAGTTCTCCAGGCAGTAGGGATAAATGGCTTACCATGAAAATTTCGAGGTGGGATTTCCATGATTTCAAGAAAGTTTTGCATATAGATGAAGATGAGGATGGAAGGTAAGATGCTTTCCGCTCCCCCGTTGCTCGTCCCAGGGAAGAAGTACTCGAAAAATACATGTCTTTAGTTCACCCAGGCTCTCCCACGATCACAGGAGTTTTACCATATACATTCTTAAATCCTGTCCCCGGGTATTTCTTGCCTGGGATGAGTATAAGCTATTTACTAAACAGTCTCAGGTTTCCGAGATACTCATATAACTCGACATCCTCAGTCCTCAAGATCAAAGGGGGGTCAAACCCTATCCACGCAAAACTTGTATCCTCCGTTTTTTCTGCACTTCACTTGGCAGTTAGTGGCCTCCCAGAAAGCATTCGATCCGGGATAGACATTGTAGGAAAATCGGGGTTTGAGATATTCAAAGGGAGGTACACAGGATCGGAGGAAACCGCAGACATGGCAATTCAAATTAGAAACGATGAAGGCATTTGCGAGGTCAAGTTTGTCCTGGAGGTTTGCTTCTCAGAGAGCTACTGCAAGCTAGTCGAGGAAGCTAAGGTCTGGCTTGAGGGGAATGAGACTGTTTCTGTGGCCATGCTTGTCAATCTGGTGGAGGACCCATGTTACGAGTGCCCAACACAAAACATCACCGAGGAGGAGTTTGCTGAGCTACAATTTCCCCACAGCAACGAAATCACGAAGCAACCCTTTACACTTGATGGCCCATATGGGCCAGCTGTCTACAAGGGGTTCACATGGGTAGGAAGAATCTCTGGGTTTGTAGAGTTCTGGAGGCGCGATCCAGGATCTGGATTGGCCACTCGTACTAGCGGTCCTATGGTAAGTTCCTCATTAAGGCAGATGAAGGTATCCAAGCTGACTTATATAGGATCTCCTTGATTTGGCCAACACCAAGCATACCAACCTTTTGCTAAGCGACCTCATCGATGTCACCCCTGAGCATGACCAAGAAATCCTCTTTGGCTGGGATCGCTACCTCAGCAATCTCAAATACTATATCAGGGAGTTGGCAGTATATAGGTGTTACAAGGTGCTGTTGGATCGTGCGGGTGTGAAAACGGTCGACCGCAACTACCAACCTCCATCTCCCACAAGTTCTGAATACCAGACCCTCTGTATATAGGATAACAAAATTGAAAGCCCCTTTCTAAATTCACTATGTCTCTGCTCCCGCCAATATTCTGGACCGTTCAGTCCTTCCATCTTGCAGGTAGGGCCGGAAGGACTGCCAGCAGTAGTCCGCCCTTTTCCACACCATCGAGGGCCTTGGGGATGAGTAGGTTGGACAGGACGCCTTATCAGCCTGGTAGGGCCCTGGGGAAGATTTCAGTCTTATTATTTCGGATCGGTGTGCTCAAGCTTTTAAGTCAAATCTGATGTGGTTGATTGAGTTCTCCGGTAAACTTTGCAGAAAATTCCAGATATGATGACAAAATCTAGCTTCCGTAGTATTGGTATCATAGCTTGGCTTTGCTGTGTCATCACCAGGAAAAAATTGAAGTTATGAGAGGAATGAATTTCTTCGGTCTTATTCTTAACATCTGGTGGACTTGATGATCTATCTATTTAACCTTCTCTTTCTTGTAGGAACTACGTTTACTTTGTCTACAACACTACATCATCATATATCACTCATAGCCTAGCTACCATCTCCCTCCATCAGTATCTATCCCTAGCCGCCCCCCATCGCCCCCCTCATTTCTATTCCCCCCTCCGCACCATTCACCCCCAATTCCTGCCCTCTGTGGCCACCTCTCACAACTCCTTCCTACCACCCCACTGCTTCTCGAGGCCCCCTATCATCCCCCCCCCACAACCCCCGCCGCTCTGTCAGCTTCCCTAAAGTTTACCAGAGCGGCGGCTGTTCAGGGAATATTACTATACTAACAAAGACACAGCGTGTCGGTCCCGACGGTCATGGCACAGGCCAGCAGTCCCCCATGTAATTTCCCGACACAGGACGGCGTCTAGCGGTCCCGTCCAGTCCCATCTCCTTGGAGTTATCCCCGCCATCCATGGAGGGCCCCTTGGAAGGTTTGGAACATTCACTTTTCATGATTCTATGTTAGTCTTACCCCTCGCAAAATTGTGTTCTTGAAGGTATGAATTATTTTATAACCAAAAGTCATTTGCCTCTTCATCACCTGCTAATTAGGATACTAGTAGAGGCCGTATTGTGTAGTAGGGTAGAGTGGGGTAGAGTAAGGTAGAGTGTCCTACATATGTATCAGGAGGATTTTGGGCTTCCGGTGTTTGATGTGAACCCGGCTGATTGGGGGCTGGTGATTAAGATATAGCTGGCTATCAGGCCGGGCGATGAAATAGTCTAGGTATAATACTGATGGGTAGCATGTTCACTTGAGGTTATTTTTTCTCTCCTCAATCTGACTGGAGTTCTAGGTCTGCTGTCGAGTGAGTATCATACCTGTGCCGTTGGATTCTCAGAAGTTACGAGTCACATTCTGTGACTGAATCCGTCACCCCCTACGCCTATCCCCATTTCTAGGCTTCGCACTCTTCCACTCCTGTTCTTCTTCTTCTTCTCCTCTCACTTTAGCCTCTTGCTTATCTTCTTCTTTATAAGCAATACAAATAACTTCCCTGCTTCGGCCCATCTCTCGGCTCGCTTCCTTGTGATACTATCAAATAGCCTTCTCCATCCACCACTCTGCGCTCGCTCCTCTAACACTATTCAACAACCCCATATCGATGGGTGCACCATTCTACATAGTTAGGAATATAGTTGCTAGCCCGGTAATGTTCCTTTGGATTGTTCAATCCCCCTAAACTTGTTATTAATAGAAGAAGCAGATAAAACCCCCAAGATTGATTCCCGAGCAGAAGGCATGTCCTCAAATTAAGCTCCGAGATTCCTACTTAGGTAATTAATTCCATTTGTTTAACTAGATTTTAGAGTAGATAGGCAGAGCGAAACCACCAAACAGAACTCATCTCGTCCCCCTACATTCCAGTTAGAAATGCCCCCACTTATAGGCAGCAGTATGCGTATGTACCTGTGGGACACGCAAGCGTTGAAAGGTGTTCTCCTATAAATCTCCTTCCCTCCTGTCTTTGCTTTCCCTGTTCCCCCCCTATTTCCTCAAGCTATCGTACAACTCCTTATCCTCTTCAATACAAATTACTCTCGTTCACTTGAACCACTCCGCCTAACTCCTCACATTCTTGAGTCCAACCACTGCCTCCATTTTCAACACATCTATTTTCAACAGTCCCCCGCGTTCCGAGCTAAAGACTAGCGCCCTAGGACTCCGCTGCCCTGGACAGACTGCTAGAGGCGATCCAGTCCGGGCGGGCCCAGTGAAACCTTAGATGGTTCAGAACACGCATTTGCTAAGCTACATTTCACCGCAAGGACAAAACAAACTAGCAACCCTTTGTTCTTAATGGCCCACACGGACCAGCGGTGTATAATGGATTCGTATGGGTCAGAAAAATCTCAGAATATTTCGAGCTTCGTATCGCTACTCCTATGGTAAGTTATTCTTTAAAGGATTTGAGGCATTCAAGCTTACCCATATAGGATCTCCTTAATCTGGAGAACAATGCGAAAAATGGCCTTTGGGTGAGTGAACTAATCGACATCGGCCACGAGCGCGACGATGAAATCCTCTTAAGAGTTAGAAATACGACCACCTGCCGAGTAAGATGCCCCTCGGATTGTGGAAAGCGCCTAGGTCTGCCACCAATTGAGACAGCAGAGACCGGAGTCCTGGAGGTTCATTCCCAAGTGGAATCCAACATGCTGGAACCCCTCCACAACTATCATACAACCACCACCGCACCACCTCCCTTTCCCGTATTTTTTCTCACGTCTTTCTCTTTGTTTGCTTCCCCTCCTATATCACTGCTATCCTCCTACACCCCCCTATCCATAGTCATTGTGTACAGTACTTGGATCCACTTTATTCACCATATTTCTACTAATACTCTTCACATACAAGTAGATATTTTCTATCGAGATGGAAAATCAACAACGAGATGATCCTTGGAGCCGTGATTGGCCTCAGAAATACTCAGCACACCCCGATATTAGCTTTAGTAAGTTGCCCAGTAAACAACTACCTACCTACCCCACCCCCATCTGTTCTCCAAGACCGCATGTCTCCACCTCCGCTTCTCAATAATACCGTTATACAAGCCATAGCTATTAAGAACCCAGTGCGCGAGCCTTCTCGCAGCCACGAATGCGTTCAGAAATTCAGAAATTTCCATTCCAGTAGGGGAGCCTTTCGGTCCTCTGCCGGAAGTGAGCAAGTGCTAAGTATGAAAATTTCAATATGAGATTTCATTCTGTTTCAAAAACTCTTACATAATGATAAGGAGGAAGAAGGGTAAGATGCTTCTCCTTACCCTTTGAAAATTATCTATACTAAACAGTTCTAGATTCTCCTATTATTCATATAATGCATGGTCCTCGTTACTTACCACCAAACATCAGGCAAGTCCAATCCACGCAAAAATCATAACAACAATCTCGAACGGATTTCACCTTATACACAGCAGACTCCCACCCAGTATTCAAGGCAAAATTAACATGGTTAGAAACCAAAATTTTGCTGCCTTCGAAGGAAAATACGATGAGTCCCAGAAAGTGCCAGATCTGGCACTTCAGGTTACAAATGATACAGGGGGACGTGAAGTTAAGTTTGTTGTCGAAATTGGTTTATCCGAGAGCTATGAAGAGCTTATTGCCGATGCCAAAATGTGGCTAGAAGGAACCCGAACGGTTTCTTTAGTAATGGTCATTAAGTTCGAAGAGACTCCAAGCTACGAATGTCCCACAAGGAATCTTTCCGACAGGCAGTTGGCTGAACTCCAGTTCCCCCCCAAAACTGAGATTAATAATGAACCTTTTACTCTTGATGGCCCCAATGGGTCAGCAGTGTACAAGGGGCTGGTGTGGGTGGATAGAGTCTCTGGATATTTCGAGTTCTGGGGACGCAATTCACTCTCAGGATTAGCAACCTGCATGTCTTCCCGTATGGTATGTTACTCTTTAAGGAATGCGAGGTATTCAAGCTTACCCATATATAATATCCTCGATATGAAAGATAATCCGGACAGCGGACTCTGGTTGAGCGAATTCATCGACATCGACCCCAAGCATGATGAGGAGATAGTGTTCAACTGGGATCACTACCTCCTCAATCTGAAGGGGGATATTCGTGAAATGGCGGTGAACCGGTGCTGTGGAATGCTTATTGGTGCTGAAAAACTGATTCGTGAGTTGGACAGCAATTACAATCTTTCCCTACACTCTGAGCCCCTAGAACAGCGAGCAGGCAACAGCGCTTAAGCAACTCGAGTTTGAAGGTTCACATTTAGTTTCAGCATTCTCAGTTAGCTATAGTCAGTATTCCTTGTACATAGTATTGCTCAATCACAAACAAAATGGTCCTCATATAAGATTTAGGCTCCACTGAATGTGGTCTCGAAGGCATGCTGTATCCCGGCTCACTAGCTCAGCTTTTCTGGTTCTTTACACCATTCAATTAAACTCTACTCGAGTACTCGGGTATCCCCTCAGACAGGAAGTTTATCCATCTCTAACTCGCCTTGCTAAACCCAAATGGAGTATCAGGCATACCCCCTTCTCGTTTTGCTAAGTGGTCGCAACGTAAGGAAAGATTGTGCTCGGGTACCAGTACGAACGTGGCCAATACATATCAGCCACGCGCCTTAGCTAGGCGCTCTGCAACCAGAGTAGTCTACGTCGCAAAATTTGGAAGGTTTCCTTCCGCATGCCAGCCACAACCTTCCGCCACTGCAACCTCTCACCACTGCCCCCCCATGTGTTGGGTCGCTTCCTGCGTAGTTTACTGCTAGGAGGTATTGAGCAATCCAAGATACAGAACTTGCCCGGCGTTCTAGAGGCGCAGATGGAGCTACTACCGATGAGGAGATACCTTTCCCGTGTTGCGGATGGAATGTGTGACAGTGGGGTATGGGCAAGGGTCCGGATATTGAAGTCCTACAAGCTTCGTCCATTGAGTAGTGGAGAAATAGGTCGTGGTATCTAACGTGACTTTATCTATTCCCAATCGTCAGCAGAATTGCTTCTCAGTATAATTTTGCACGGGGCTCCAAACTTTAGAGAAGGGGACACCAAATTCTCTCACCCAGTATCGTAAGGAAAATCAAAGAAAACTGATAACCCCCCAGCAACCAACTCAGAGTCAGTCTGCCGGAATTTGAACTATATCCTGGACCCATTCAGGTTGAGCGACAGCCCTTACTTTGCAAAGGCTAAATTTCGACGTCAGTCTCCCAGAACACGAGTCAACCCAGGACCTCTATCTCCTAGATCCTCTTCAGTGACATTCCTCCCATCAAACATAACCAACCGGTCCAAGATTTGTTCTATAAGAATCACGGGCCAGCCATTGCGACATACCGTCTTGCCAGGTAGTTAGCTAACTATAATTGGCTATTCAGTCATGAGTCTACCAATCTACTCCTCCAAAAATCCCTACCTCTACTAACCGTGGGTAGTGAGTAGTGGGTAAACACAAGCTAATCCAACCCCACGAGGAAAGCATGGTTAAATGCTCAAGCACCCGGAGACCAGTGGTATCTTCAAATGCAAAATCGCCGTTGCCAACCTGCATGGATGCTAATATGGAACCATTTGTTTGATAACCGAATTGAGAGACAACACTCTCCCCGCTAATTCCAGACGCAAGTTAAAGGTAAATCGAAATCGCCCCAACAACCCTGGTGCACGGGTAGGCCGCCACCGACAACACAATTCACCGGGGCACTGCATCGCTGTATTCGGACAGGGTTAATATATTCCAACTCTCCCACAACACCCTGCAGCCAATTCCACGAAATTCTAATAGCGAATTCAACCAGGGGGGTTCAGCGCCTCGGGAAGCAGCAAGGCCTGTGGCCCCGGGGTGTGGGGTCCTAGGCTTGTAGTGGGTCTAGGTGCATAAAAGCAGTTACCCTTATGGCATCACCGTATTATATAACGGCAACATACTTAAAAATGGAATCTGTCAAAAATCCTGCGGGTATTCCTCATGCATTACGGCGAGTCCCGACTAGCACCGTTGCATTCTGCTTAATTGCCTTGCTGTGAACAACTCGTCACCAACAGTCACTCGGCAAAAGATTCACCTGACACTCTATTGGTGAAGCTTAGTCGCCCAGAAGATACCGGAATATGCCCAACCACTAGGAATCCCAGGGAGAACGCCTTTGGGGGACAGCGACAAGTTGTGAACACGACGAATAAATGCCAGGGAAGAGGGCTGAAGAGGCTCTCGGGACATTTGAGATGTGCCAAAAGTTATTCTGAGAGCCCACCGCTAGGCTAACCACGGTTTGTGCAACGAAAAGCCCCAACGTCCGCATCTATTATAGGGCAATTCCAATTTTCAAATTAAACCCCCAGCCGACACCGGCAGCTACAGGGCAGGGCACCTATCCAAGCAGGTATTGATAACTCGCATCCCTGTAACCTATCTATACTGCCAAATAAGGCAAACCCTTAGGGGGTGTCTAGTTGAACCCTAAAATCATATAAAACTGTAATCAGCATTTTGAAATCAAGTGTGAGCCAAACGCGCAACAATTTGGAATTAATTCACCACGTATTACCAGCATCACCTGACAAAATTTCTGGTTTTCTTTTATGATTCGTGTATTTTTTCTCTCTTTCCATTCTATATTCTAATAAAAAAAATATAATTCTATCTGCACAGTGTACCTGTTTTTACAATTACCAAAGCACAGCACAAAAAGATTCACATGTATGATATGATATTATAAATCAAAAAAAACCAAGATATTCTTGGCATCTGATTTGCAAATCGAATTACAATTGGGCAAGCCAAACACTTCTTATTTCCAGATCAGGCTTGGCATAGAAACATGACTTCAGAATCAAAGTTACGGCCAGCCAAACACCCCTTTAGTCTTTGACCATTCTACACATTCCACATCCCGTAATTCGGCAAGTGGGATTTCCTCTCACTCATTGCTCCCGAATTGTTTCAGTTTTCCCACTGCACTAAAACTTTGTCATCCAGTATCCCAAAAGGCCAGTCGTGGGCACACCCACGGATATAGGTTCATCACAGGTAGTCACTCGTATAACCATAGCAGATAGGTATCCCAGTCCCAAGCTCCCCAGTTCAGTCCCCTCCGAATCTCGCACGCCTCCATTTGGGTAAATTTACAGCACTAGCCTCAGCTAACATCCACTTTCTCCTTAGGATCTTGATCTGGGGAATTCTCCGTGGGGGAAATTCTCCGGTTGTCGAACGAGTTGGAAGTTGTTGAAAAAGCTGTATTTGAGGTTCGTGGGAGAACAAAATACCCACAAGCTGCCCCAGTCCCTAGATCTTCTCTGTTGGGCGTTCTCCACCCTAGGCTATAATCCATTTAAAAAGAGAAACCGGTAGTGTGAAGAAGAGTGAGCTCCTGAGAAGCTTCGAGGCTTAACCGGTAATCTAAGGTCTATTTCGGGGGGAGAATAAGGCATTGGCTTGGAGATATCGTATGCGATGAGGTTGGCACCAGAGGTGGGGGTGTTCTATACACCAACGCGAGAGATGGGTTAGGTAAGGCTTACACACTGCTCGTGTAGCTAGCAGATGCCTTAAGTTGTGTATTTGACCGTATCAGTCTTTTCCAAATCGAGTCCTTTCGGAGGTTGGCTGGGCCATCGTGACTGCACTGATGGCTTCCGCAGTCGGGAGAGTCCACCTACGGTTAGGCACCTTATCTGGTTGATTATTCGGAGTAGATCCACCAGTAGCCATTACCAAAATAGTAGTCCAGGGGGTGCAATAAAACAGCAGACTAGTAAATCTCCGGGTTGTAGAGCGGAACTAGATCTGCAAACTTATAGGGCTACCAGCATTCCCTGCTGTCCCAGATCTACCCGGCGAAATTGAAGATGGAAGAAATTCATTCCTTAACAAAGGGGCCGGCGGTGAGGTCATTGTGCCTGGTTGCGCAGATTGTGAGGAGCGCCATTGATGTGTTTTATTACATGAATAGTTTCTTTTTTCTTGACTTGTATTATTCCCCTTACTTAATCCGTATTAGGGGGTCAGTAAAAATCGGAAAGCTAATTCTCCTGATCCCTACAATTCTCTGCGGAGACAAGGGTTCTGTTTTTCCGATCTTTACTGGCCTCCCCGAGCACTCTATGTTAACCCAGGCTTTAAGTAGGCGACGTCGGTATTCAGGTACGGTACGGTACTCGTCCCAGGCCATGAGTACCGGCGCCCTAAACAAGTGTATCTTTTGTATAGTACCAGAGCCCAGATAAGCCCAGATTTTCAACCATCAGTATAATATATTGTTTCCCTAATTCCTATTTTCGGGTGCTTCTGGCCTGGAAGAGACTATAATTGCACAGTGCAGAGCATGTACCGCCGGTACAAGTACTAGCTCCTATAAGCGGATTACTAGGGCAGCAGGATATGAGGCATGTACTCGAGTAAACAAAGTGGAACTTCATTCCACGGGACTCTCCATGTCTCACCACCCGCAACGAGGAATACTTGTACTGTACTTGCACCGTATATTGGGCATCGTGAAGACTGTGACCTTTATGTGTAGCAGAAGACAGGTTAAGCTTTGGCACTCGTGCGCCCAAAATCGAACGGGTACCTGTCTAATTGTAATTTCCTCAACCCCTAGAAAGAGTGGGATAAGAAATTATAGCGAAACCTGGGCCGAGAAGAGCAGCTGTTTCCTATAAGCCATCTATCCAAGCCATGTCCGCCCCCCGCTCCGTGTCCGTCCGTCCGGCCAGGGTTTCGCGAGTCAAATCATCAGAGATTGAGTTCAGCATCACATTATGCGCAGAAGTGTGGCGCCTGGCTGTGAATTCAGGTGAGCAACTTGAACCCTTTGACGAACAGCACTCAGCACAGCACCAGGTCGAGCTTATGCGACAGTTCTTCTCAGCTGGGGTCCAGTCTGTAACCTAAAGCATTATTCCCAGGAGCGGAAGGATCGCCGCAGTTCTGCAGGCTCCAAAATCTTCTCGATTCGGCCCTGCTTCTTTCCTTCCTTTCCCCCAAGCCTTTTTTCCACTACACACACTTTATCGGCCAAACCGTCGATTTGATGCAGACAAGCCGGGTTGCTTAACCTACTGTGTGTGCAGCTCCCCCACAGCCTACTGGATAACTTTGAAATCTTGTCGCGAGTGTCAAATACAGCGATACAACGCCCAAAAGAGCGGCTTGCCCCTCCCTGTCTGGAAAAACCCACCTCCTGATATTTTTTCCCCAGTTTCTCGAAATTGCCCAGAATCACACGACTTTTATCCGTGTATTTCACTCCCTTTCCTTTCCCACCAACCCCCAGCCCGCCCTGTCGATAGCTCTAGACTGCGATTAACCCCCAAATTCACCTTCTCTTCTAAACTCTTGCGAAACTTTCTATTACCGCCGCCGCCATCACCCCGCCTGGCTCCTGTTACCGACCAGCCGAATCCCATTTCTCCATAACCATCATCTTGGCTGCACATTCTAGATTGAAGACAGGGCAGGCTTTTTCGTTAAATTCCTCTCGTTTTCGCCTTTCGCTCGCTCCTATTACTTTCTCCTATGCTACCTGACAACCCGACAAAAAGTTAATTAATATCGCGATTTCATTGCTCGTCCCTGAAGCTACCTTCACTGTGTGGTGGGTTTGCAGAGTCGAAGCGAAAACCCCCGGACGATTCGACTGCAAGCCTGTGTCTTGTGTGTTGTTGTAACCACGACAAACAAACTATCTTTCGCAACCAGTACCCCGAGGTACTTGCAGTACCTTCCTCCCTGAATCGTGTATTCTCGCGACATACGACGGGCAATCCACAAATGTCAACAAAAACACCTATTCAACCAGCTCAGGGTGAGCCAGCTCTCGAGACCACTGATACCCGAACCCACGACGAGACATCGACATCATTATCTGTGGGCACAGCTGAAATCAACCATACCTCGCAGGAACGTCTGGCCCCAGACCAACCACCCCCTACTACCCCTATCATCTCAAACTCATCCCAATCTATTGAAGAACCCAACGTACGGCCTCCCTCACCTCTTACCCCTCCGACCGTTACCCACGAGCCCACGCTCCCTACTGCCAACAATACTACCACCATTTCGTCCCGATCCACCACGGAGGATTCTACACCTCTACCTCCGCCCCCGGAAATGAAGCCGCCTTCGTCTTCTCTACCCATAACACCCTCAAAATCATCCCTTTCGATCACATTGCTCCTCATATCTGGTGTGCGCCATCAATTCGTTATAAACGAACCCTACCTAGAATCGCATTCCGTGACGAGTGGAACAGGGAAGGATTCATTAAAAGACCCGTTTGAGATGAGTGTCTGGCAGTTGAAGGAGTGTATTTGGAAAGATTGGCGAGATGGTACGTTTTCTTTACCTTTCTTGGACCCGGTTACCGTCCTCTACCAATAACACTAGAGCAAGTCACTAACCTCTTTTTTTCTCGCACAGAATGGGACCAGAGACCAGCAAGTGCTCTCTTTATAAGGCTCATTCATTTCGGACGGATGCTTGATGACAAGCAGCATTTGAAAGGTACCAATTACTTTCCCTGTGTTGATTACTTTTGATTATACCCGAGCTGCTCGAGTATATATTTTGGAGATGGGGATTCTCACAACTAGATAACAGACTGCAAGCTCAACCAAGATTCGCCAAATGTCGTTCATATGACTATCCGTCCAGCAGAAACTGGAGACGACGAGATGACCCAGCGCAGTGCCAAGGTTGGATTCGGGTCAAGGCAAAGAGACGATCAGCGCTCTCCGAGATGCCGATGCGTTATCTTGTAAGGATTTGATGAAAGTAGGGGGGATATGAAAGAAATTGGGGTCGATATGACCGTTCGATGGATTGGCTGGTGGGTAACTGCATATGGGAGATGTCAAAATTTATAAACCAACACTGGAAAATGTTCTCTAAGGATTGCCGGGTTAAGCGGTTGCTCTGTTGTGTGCATATATGCGCTTTCTGCTGCTACTATTCTTTCTTTTTATTGCTTTGCATTCCCTTTATTTCTTGCTTATGGAGTCTGTGTTAACTATCCTTTTCTTATTGCCTCAAACTCATGGTAATCTATTTCTTGTCTAGTATCTCAATGCTTTTTTCCTTGTGTTTTCCACGCTACGCGCCTTTCTCGGTCCCTCTCATTGCACCCGTTTTATTATTACCACTTTTTTTTTTTTTTTGATTTTGGGAAATAGTTGTGGCATTATCAGGAGTTGTAGAGCGACTTGCTTTGCATCACGTATGTTTCGTCTCTGGACTAATCTTAACTCGTACTCATCTTAGCTTGAAAAGGATGATATTCAGTAAGATCCACAGTATCACATAGGCTTTCTCGGGTAATTCCCCATAGAATCCGATGATATCTACTTATATTTCGTTTAAGTTGGAATCCCTCCCTCTCCAAGTGGCATCGCGTGATCCCTAAAACCTTAATCCTCGCATAGCTCGAGGAAGGGCTCTGATAGGCCAAATATGGCTGTTAATTTACAGTACGACACAAGCACAGTGGGATGGATGGGATGATATCTTTGTTTTTTTTTTGTTTTTTTTTTTCTTTCCTCCCCCCTCCTTTTTTTTTTTTTTTCCCTTACCTTTCCAGCGTGTGGGAGGTAGCCATGAAGGGTAAAAGACCTCCAAAACGTGTACTCGAGTAGAATCACCACTTCCCGGATGAAGGAAGGTGTCCCACGGCTGTCCCTGAGCACCCAAAGTTTAGATCCAATGTTCGTTTCCTTGGGTCACAGGGGAATACCGATATTGGCCACATTCCCAATCCGAATCAAGTGGTTCCAGGTGTCTGAAGAACATACTGTATCGATTTCCCCTCACTATTGTTGGTTGGGGTAAATGTAGTGGGCATCATTCCAACGTGTATGAGTATCTATTGGTTACATGCATTCCGACGTTTGGGTGGGATGTTTGGAACCAAGGAATCGGGGGGAGGCGAGATTGACTTGGGGCGTTTGCCTTTGGCGTGGCGGGTGGCGTTTCTGAGGCGCAGTCATCTGATAATGCTTCAACTGACAGATCAGATAAACAATGCCCGGTTTCTCAGGAAGCGGCAGGACAACACCTCAACCCCCACCGAAGGAGAGAAAGAAAAAAAAGAGAGAGAGAACCCTCCAACAGAGCCCCCCAATAACTCTCAACTCACTTGATCCAAACCTGCCAAATTTTTGACTTGGTCCTTTACCTCCCGAACACAAGTACCGTACCAACCCTCCGCTGCTTTAAATACCCCTGTCACAACACCGCTTCACTCTCATCACCTGTCATTTCACTGCACACACACACCACGAACCGCAATACCGCCGGTCATCGGTCATGGAATCCCCAGTCCTCCGTAGGTACGAGATCGAAGAGCTATTGTCTCTCCGAGATTCACCCCTAATTCAGAAACCTGCTGGTCTTCCGCCAATTGAAGAATGGATGGGGTGAGCTTTCCCTTATGTTTATTTGTTTGTTTGCTGCTTGCTGCGGCACAGCTTCTGCAGCGAACCTTGAGATACCTGGGCTGACAAACCTTTAAGAACCACCCCTATTAGACCACAGACTACACGGTCGCGCACAGATGGAGACAGCCTCCTAGCCAACCATGAAGACGGGGCCAAAATGTAAGTGTTCCTTAACACACGCTGCCCGCCAAAGCTTAACCTTCTCTAGCGGTATGACGTCGACTCGTCGGCCATCTCTATTTGAGGCTCGTCATCTCTCTCGCCCCTCACGTATGTGCCCTATGTGTCATCACATCTCGAGTTTAAAACTAAACCAGTTCGTTTTCAGTTGCGGATGACATTGTACTTGGCCCGCCCAAGATGATGTTCGCATCCTCTTCCACTCGAACGCCTTCCGGAAAGTTTGATCATGATTCTCAAGTTGCTTCTTTAGCCTCGCCGCTTATCGACGAGGATCGTGAAAGCCCCCGTTTCGAGCGATTTAGAATGGGTGGGAATACTAGGCTTGGCAAAGAGATGGACAAAGATCGCCCCGAACGCAGCGGCTTGCGCAGTGACCATACTAAACGAGGCTTCGGTAGAGAGGATTCTGAAGGCTGGACTAGTGTAGCTTCTCGCCAACCTCGTAAAAGCTTTGGAGCAGAAGACGGTGATCGTTTCCGTGGCGCTGGTGAAAGGGGGAAGAGGGAAACTCCATGGGATAAGGACCGTCCACCCAAGTACGACAATTTCGGTAGAGAGCGTGAGCATCGTCCAAGAGGGAGAAGGGATGAGGCGAGTTGGTTGCTCGAAGATCGTGGCATCGAGAGAGGAGGAGACCGTGACCATTATCGTGACCGCGATCATCACCGTTATAACAGCAATAGCAACCGAAACGAGAAGGACCCGGAATGGATGGATTCAGGCCCAGGCAATGAAGATAAGACTGGCGATAGTAAAACTGTCCATTCAATGGAGGAATTTCAACGTTGGAAGGAGAGGATGAAGGCAAGCAATGCACCAGAAGACAAGAAGATCAGGGTTGAAGCTCCGGCAGAGACAGTAGGGCGGGACAAATTCCCCAAGGAACCTAAAGGCGGTCAACAAAGTCCGAAGGATGCTGAAAACACGCATTTCGCCGTTGAAGGTTAGCCCCTATACTTAATCCGAAGAATGCTTGTGCGCTAACACGATACAGAGCCAGCAACAGCACCAGCGGTTGTGGAGAATGGGGTTGACAGGTTCTTTGGTCTCTGGGGCGCTCCGAGTGCTAGCAAGAGTCCTGAACAGGACACCTTAGGGAATGCGCGTCCGGAGACCAAAACCGCCGTCAAGTCTCGCTTCACTTCTTTCTTTGGCCCTCAGGAACCTGTCTCACCGAATATTCCAGAGTCCCCTATTGCCGCCAAAATTCCTACTCCAGCAAACGAGTCCTCTTCCGAGGACAAGGAAGGTTTCCAGCGTATACTGAAGATCCTAAGTGGTGTCAGCCTTGGAAGTTCAGAACCAGTTTCTGTTCCATCTTCTGGGATGACTCGTCCACCCCTACCAAGTATTTCTCCATTGGCCTCCCTGATGTCCTCGCATCCACCCCCATCGCACTCTCAACAGGCACCTGTTACTTCTCCCCCTCATCGGGACGCTAACGCAGACTTTTTGATGCGTCTCATGCATCAGTCCCATCAGTCCCAGCAAAACCAAGCTCAGGCCCCCCCCCCTCCGCCCCCATTGCACACCCCGTATGGCGGCCCATCTCAGATGCCCCCGCCTCCTCCAATATCAACTAGTCCTCATAACTTTCAGAGAGCTAAGAATAATCCACTTTCACCAGCATTTGATGACCCTGCCATCACCGCTTTTAGGCAGCGTTCCAACCAGGAGCCCACAAGCCCTATTCTTCCCAGGGGCCCTCCTCTTATAGAACAGCATGGCCCTCCTGGAGGTTGGAATCATCATCACCATCAGCAGCAACAGCAACAGCTATCACAGCAGCAGCAACCTCCTCCCCCAAATCACCGCCAGGTAGCGCCACCACCCGGATTCGCAAGATCCCAGCAACAGCAGCAGCAGCATCACCAAGGTCCTCCACCCCCACCTTTTCTCGGCCCACCTCCTGGTGTTAACGGGCCTCCCCCAATGCCATTCGCGCTCGGTCCCCCTCTCACCATGCCTCCAAACTTTGGGCCTCCTCCTCCGTTCTTTGGGATGAACGGGATGAACGGCTTGAATGGCCATCCACCTCCGCCTCCACCCCCGCCTCCGCAAATGAATGGGCCCCCACCACAGGGCTACCATCCCCAATTCCATCACCCCCACGCGGAACCCCATGGGCCCCCCATCGGCATTCATGGACCTCCATTTGGATTTCCCCACGATGGCCTTAAACACCCTCAACACCCCCACGGTCCCGGCAACCCAAGGTTCCCCAATGAGCCGCTCCATCGCCAGCTTCGTTAGTTTTACTGCTTCTCGGCTGTCATGGAGAACATCAAGCTAAAATAATACCTTGTCACCCACCATCCTCCATAACCCTTAGTTCCGCAGGATCCCGCGTCCCGTAACCATCTCGCATGAAAATGCACGCTTTACCTCGGTTCTTTTATCTCTATCTTTATCTCCTTTTCTCTTGATTGGTCTGGTTTTTCTTTTACACTCGTATCATGCACATTTCCTTGGCTAATTCTATTGTTCCTTTCAATTTCTCGACTATTGATGAGATTTCATCTGTTCTTGCTATCATGTCTTTAGTGCCATGTAACCATACTTCACTTCTGATAACGTTTCTCCTTGCTCTTACATTTTTTCCCCCTCTTTCCCCTTCATTTTTCGTTTTTCATCCTCTTACCGGGTTGGTCGTTGGTGCTTGTTTGGCGATTTTGTCATTACTACCACTCTTGGCTTTTTTTTCCCAGTTTGCGGCATCTGGTACCTTATTGCGACGGTTTTTACGGTATGTGTTTGAAAAACAAAAAATCAAGTCTCTTTTCTTTCTTATGTTTGTTTCGCTGGCCGGTTGGTTGAATGATTGGTTGATTGCACTACCGTGGGTTTTGTTGGGTTGGGTCTTTTGTTACAGCGGTTTTCCGGTAGTGTTGAGCCCGTGGACGGAGGCTTGGTTGGTTGGTTGGTCCGTGAGTGGAGAGAGATCTTGCTTGGGTGGGGCTGGGCGAAGCGGGGAGAAGTTGCGATAGCAGTATCGATCACGCGAAATAAATCTTTGCTCGAGAGCTCGATACCCTTCTAAAATATTCCATGACCTTTCCGAGATATGGTGAGAGTAGAAGCCTATTGACGGGTGGCCATCTCGCCCCGCCATGGGGAGCCTTGCTGCCTTGGACAGATAGCGGAGCCGCGAGTGATATCCTGTGCAGCTAATGAGCAGAATACGCACCCGAGTACACCCGCGTCCGCTGAGCCTTCATACCTTTGACCCTTGCATATCAACAGAACCCAGCATTAACCCAGCCATAATCCTACTGCCAACCAGTCAAACGGTTTGAAAATAAAAATAATGAAAATTTTTCCTTTTGGGAGTGCATTAACTTGGAGTAAAATAACGTGTTTCGGAGTACTATAAGGCAAGATATGGTATCATATAAAAAATAAACCAGCGCCTAAAATTTTGACAAAAAACCACTTTCACTTTTTCTCCCCCCACTCTGCCCAAACCACGCCAGAGTATCATACCGTGTAGTACGCGATACCACCCATTCAAACTCCCGCAGACCGAGCCGTCAGTCACTACCACCACCACACATATCATGCCGTGTTGATATAGTGTAGTGTCGTAGTACGGGGTTATCATCATCATCATACGCACAGTATTCACATATATCATAGTATCATACCCGCTGAGGAACGAACGACAAACAACACAGCATGAACCGACCGGCCGGTCGGCCGGGTCCCCCCCCAGTCGCTAACGGGTTGTAAGTAAAGTAAGTAAGGTACGTATATAGGAAAAAACGCTTCGCGGAGTGGGTGGGTGGGTGGGTGGGTGGTGCGTATATCCTCGGGGGTATGAACATTATCAAATATTTTCTATAATATTGTGACTTGGTCTACCCCCCCCAACACACACATCCCAACAGCTTGGTTAAAGTTGGATAGCGCATTTGGGAAACTAGATGTAAGGATAAGTTGGGTTCTAAGATATCATTGGTTCAAGGGGAATCTATGTACAGTACATCCATTGCTGGGCGAGTGACTAGCCCGATTATTATTATTTTCGGTGTGGGAAAATCCAATGGCTATGAGGGGGCGTTGTAGGTTATCTTGTGGTGATGTAGACCTGGATCTGCCGTTTGAACACTGAACACCATACGCGAGTGAGAATTGGTGAGAATTTGGAGTCGGGGATATACAAAAGGTGAGTGAATCGTCCATCATACAACATAGAATGTGCACCCGCTTGGCAGGAGCGGTGTGGAGTATCATAGTATTTGCTTCCGAGAGGGTGAGGGATTGGGCGAGCACTCACAGATACCAAAACGGGGAAAGGGTGAAAGGATGGGGACCAATTCCCATCGCGCAATTCACTGGCTACCCAGTCTGACAAAAAGCATTCCCATTTCCTTATTACCTTACCACTACTTCTCCGTCTCTGGGTATTTTACATCCTATCAACCCACCCTACCTTCTTGAACCAAGACATTACAACTATGCAGCAAAAACATGACACAATACGTAGTTAGTGCAGACCCCCCGACCCCCACTCCCCAATGACTCCTAGCACAAGCAAAAGGCACGGTTGAAAGCAAAAACAGAGCGATAGACCAAGGAAATAGGAAACCAAAAAAAGGGAGAAAAAAAGCGGCACGCAGATATGACCATATTTGGTGCGGCCAAGAGAGTGATGGTGGCAGCGGTTTTCGTTTGTTCGTTTTGTTTATGTGTTCGGTGTGATATTGATCCGTCCCGCATGCAGTAATATTCGCACGTTATCAAAATTCATCCCCCCCGCCCCCTTTCCCATCTTCTTCACCCAATCAAACAGGTAATGACCTTCCCTCACTTGAGTCCCTCCTCCTCCCATCCTCGGGCTCCACACTCCTCCTAAACTTCGACCCGAAGGGGATCCATCCACTCTTCCCCTCCCAATACCCTCTATTACACGATACCAACGCCCTCCCCAATGCTCCCTGCCACCCCTCTCCATAATTCCTGCCGGTAAACGGCGCTTCCCCAGGGGTGGCACTACCCCTAACAACATCCCTCGCGAACGCCATGACAATGATCACAAAGTAAATCCTGATCAGCCATATCACCGAAATGATAAGAATGCTGGTCGAACCCTCTGGCTGCAGCACACCAGATGCTAAGAATGAAGCTCCCTCACTGCTACCGATGGCTACCGCATCCTGGCCAGATGTACTCGGATACGTAACAACGCCCACTTCTGAAGCGTTAAATTCCGAGGATGCAAGGCCAGCAGTGCCATCTATTGTCTCGCCGGCAGACTCTGCCGGGCTGATTGCAGAGTTGTGTTTCGAAGCCAAGACCAAAAACCAGGATATTCCGAAGAGGAGAGTGTAAAGGGCGTTCACGAGAGAATCGGCGAGGTAGAGGTATGCGAACGAGATGGCAGCGAGGGGGTTTCGTTGATGGAGTTTCGGGAGAGTATAGATTAAGGCTCCGAACATCAAAAGGGAGTAAAAGTACATTGATAATTGCAGTGTAGATATCTCGGCTCCTGCACCACCAGGGCATCAGGTTAGATAAGGAGATGGGACTAGGGGAGGGGGAAACATACCTATAAGCATAGCCATAATACCGTATAGACCGGAGATTTTATTGAAAAGAGTACACACAAGAATGAGCTCGGCACCATGCTGGAGATCTAAAAGTCCAAGAAAATGCTACACAAAATCAGCATCAATGAGAGGGGGGGGGGGGCGGGAGAAAAAGGAAAAGAAAAAAGAAGAGGAAAAGAGGAGAAAATTGGACAAACCGTTGGCCGCGGCATCCGCAGAAAGCGAAGTAACAGAACCATCACTCAAAATACCAGGGGGGGTTCGCAGAGCTCAAGGCACTGTTCACCGCAGTTTGTTATGAAGTCTGTAGCTGGAGCGGTGGTGGTGGTGGCAGTTGGTAGCGATGGGACGCGGGTTGGTGACGAGAAGGGAAAAAGAAAGGAATGGGGAGGGAGGGAAACGGGAAAGCTCAAGCCAGGGTTCACCCCCAGCACCGGCGTGCGAGTTGTCATCCGGTACGGTAGCTTGAGGCTCTGGGCATTATCATAAAAGAAATACATTTTCGAACACTTGGCCAGCGCCTGCCCGCCCACTCACCAGTAAAGTTACCCCAAAGCGTGAGTGAACGGATACGAAGACCAAATAAAGATTGTTGCCCCAGTCGGAGAGGGGAATAAAAGAAGTTGAAGGCATTCTGGCTGGGACTGCGGTATCGGAGACTACCGGTACTGTACTCTACTCGTACTGTATACCGTACATACCGGTGATCACTTCGATTAGGAGATTATACCGGTAATAATTTATCCAAGTCAATTATTGGATGCATAATTCGGCCCCAGGCTTGAAACATGTTTATGCAAGTTGCTCGAATGGAAAAACACTTTTCTTGTGAGCACAGTGGCGCCTTTTCGCACAAAGATCAGCTCGAAATTGAGCTCGAAAAAAGGCCGAGGGCATACTGCAATCCCTCCCTCCCTCCGATAAATAAAGCTCCCCAAAACACCTATTTGACCTGTATTGCGCTGTGCTTTCGGCAGCCTATCAATGGAAGACTACATACAATTCAGGCTCTTTCTCGGAATAACATATAAGGTATATATTATATTATCACCATAAGACTTGTATTATGGACATATTCCTTCCCAACACCACACAAAGCCAAACACACAACCCCTTCACGCCCGCCACTCTCCCGGATCCACATCCGCCAAATCTGCAGTCTAACACCTAGGCCAAACCCAGGAACCGGGGAATCACCAGATCCCCTCACAGTATGACGCCAGGGTCAACCGCACCCACAAAACACCATCAACAATTCACCGAAAGAAAGAAACGAAAAGCGGTCCAAAAAAGAAGTAAGATGTGACAAAAAGAAAAAAAGAAAAAAGAAAGCATTATTATTGATAACTCCTCTAACCCTACCGTATTTTATCCCACCAACGCCCTGATAATACGAATAATTCTTTCCACCTATAAATTTTGTTTTTTTTAAAAAAAAGAGATGGCGTAAAAGTAGGGAAAAATCTAAGAGATATTAATTAATGCCTAGTCCAGTCCGTTCTGTCCGTCTATTGTACCATCTATTAATCCCACCAACAAAAGAAACGGCCAAGAGAGTGTGAGCGCCAGAGAATCGAGAGAGAGCGGGAGAGAGCGGGAGTAATAAAGTATAAACCAAGCATTTAGTTTACGCCGCTCGGGTGCCTCACAGGTCCTTGAACACGGCAACAAGAACTCCGTCTCCTTTCTTGAGCATAACCCGACTACTCACACCACTCTCACGATCAGTAACCCTTCCTCCAAAGCGAGCTTCCCTCTGCAGAAAAGAGAAAGGGAAGGAGAGAACAAACCCGCCCTTAAAAGAAACAGCCCCAACACCCTCCCCATCAAGTGCATTCCGCGACGCAACCGCTAAGAAGGTCGCGTCATCCTCAGCAGCTTTACCGGCCGCTGCCCTCCTCACCACCACCGTCAGTACTTCCGAGGGGGGACGAAGAGTGTACCGGAACGGAAGAACCAACCTCCCAGACAAATTCCCGTAGAGCTATCAATGAGGAGGGCTCCTGTTACGCCTTGGGCTTCCATTCTATCGAGTTGCCGTTGTCAGCTAACTTTGAGGAAGCAAGACGGAGGGAAAGGATATACGAACACACTCTCCAACCATCTACAAATAGCTGTTGGATCCATTATTTCAACTTTTTTTTTCTTTCCTTTTTTCCCCTCCAAGTGTCGTAATACCGGTATTGGAGTAAACAAATGTGAAGCTGCAGGAGTAATAATAGATGCACTGTATGTCGGTATAATGTATGTATGTATGCACGCAGGTGGGTAGGTGGGCAGGTAGGTAGGTATGCGGTCAAAGAAGCGAGAGCCGTAAGGTGTGCGTCTGTCTGTTAAGTAAAGAAGGAAATGAGATTCCCGGGAAACGAATATTAGGAAAAAAATGAAAATCCAACCAACAGTGAGAGAAAAGAAGGAAAAAAAAAGTGAGAAAGTTGGGGCTGGACTGGATCGGATTGGAAACGCGTGTTGTGAAACAATGGCAGGTTTTTTGGTACGGGTGTGATCGGTAAGGTGAGAAAAGCGGTTGGTACCGCTGGGTTGTTGTGTATGGACCGGGATGGTGGGAGTGAGAGGATGATGGGTGGGTTGGACAGAGGATCGGTCGGAGGCTAGAATAGGTTGGCCTTCAGTCGTTATATAAAAAACTTTCTGAAGGAAGATGGAAAATTTTGTTCATGGATGAATTTACCCGTATGAGCACCGGTATTGGGAGAGAGAGCGTTTTGAGGTATATAATATATTTCCACCACCCCCCCCTCTCTCTACATTCCTCCCTTGGTGGGTGGTGATGAATAGGGTATTGTCTTGAGGTGTTTTCTAGCAAATAATCTCCTTTCTTTCTCCCCACAATGCTCACTCGCACTGCGTAAGAGTTAGAGTACGGTACGGTACTGTGCGATGCCGCACAACACCCACTCGTACCACCCCACCCGTCACAAGGCCGACAGCAATAACCATACGGTAACAGCGCAGAGCTTCCCTTAACCTCCTCCTTCTATAAAAATACCTTCTTCCCACCTTTCCTTTCCTCTCCTCCTCCCTCCCCTTTCTCCCTTCTCCCTTCTCCTCTCCGCTTCCTCTATCCGTACGGTACATTCATTCCAACAGTGATGTACTTCCGGTAGCAGCACACTGAGCTGTCTGAGGCTCAACTCTCATAATCCCCCCTTCCCATTCGCTGAGCGGCGGGCTATCGTATGACTTTAGGCCAGTAGATTATCCGCACCGGCATCCGGCCAGTAATATCAAGTTTCACCAGATGGGTTGTGTGGATAAACCTATGATGTTGAAGCGATGGGAAGAGAAAGGTTGTGGATTCTTGTGGTATGATATCATAATATCATGCTCGAGTGAAAGCGCGCGAATTGGAGGTTATGGGTATGAGCGGATACGGGTACTTTAGGGTATGAGCATGTTAGGTCAGACAGGCCTTTCACAGCGTGTTCAAGCACAAGTATGATACACCGGAGGACAAAAGTGCATGAGCTTCCGTACAACACAACCATCTCCAAAAAAAAAGGATCACCCCAAGATCTGGGAGGCCAAAGTCCAACACAATGCCAGCAACACAACATACCAGCACACTCCATGGAAAGAATACGGACAAGGCCCCAGAGGCCATGCTGCAGCCTGTATAAACGTAGTTTTTTAGGCCAAGAAATGGTGGAAATAGATGCGAGACAAGTCTGCTGCGGAGAGCAAGTTAAGTTACCCGGCAGAAGCCACAATTGACAGAAGTGGTGGATGTGAAGATCTTTTTGTGTCGATGGTGGTTGCACTGCGGAAAAACTCATGCACTTTTGTCCTCCAGCGGAATAGATTTGTCACTGCAGATTCAACCAACCCTTTAACTACGAGTACGGTACTGTACATCACCTAATATCACCACCACCCCGACTACCAGCCTCCGTGTCAATGGGAATGCTGCACTCCCCACCTTCACCCCCCCCTACACACCAAACCCACAATTCTTCTTCATCCTACCATGAGCTCCATCCGGCAAATGGCCATCCACTCCCACCAGAGCTATTATTTCCTTCCAGAATTCTGCCTTTTCGACCTCTTCCATTGCAAATCTGGTTGGCGAGTCTTCCTCCGCCAAGTTGCTGCGGCAGACCTTGAATGTTGCTGTTGGGGCTGCTGGCACCGCTACAGCCGCTTCTCCGAGCTCGGATTTACTTATACCGCGGTCGACTGGCAGAACCCATTCCCGCAAGAAGCCCGCTCCAAGTATTTCCGGGGCTGATAAGATCTCCAGCCCCCTCACTCCCTCTGCTTCCGCCGATAATTATGGCACAGAGAGTTCTGACGAGAACGTCCATGACCACGAGCAAGGGATGAGGCAGGGTGGTGAGTGGTTTGATTCTCTTTTGAATTATTTCCTTCCTTCCTTCCTTCCTTCCTTCCTTCCTCTTGCTCCTTTAGTTTTTCTGACGTAGTGGAAGCTAGGTTTTTTTTGCATGCACTATACCGACAAACTCCACCAGACGCGGGAAACCCCCGAAGGAAGAGACACAAGCCTTTCCACCGCAAAGTGGAAAATGAGGGACCGACTGAAAACTCTCTCCGCTGCACTGGTCTTGTGCCTGAACATTGGGGCGGATCTTCCAGGCATGTTTTCCTGATTTCTTGCTCCGCAATGCCTCTGTTAATATTTTTTCAAGCAGATGTCAAGATGGATCCATGCCCAAAATTGGGGTGTTAAGTGGATACCACTCACCCTGCCGCGAAGGCTTTGGAGCAGACTGGGAAGAATTCACAGCAACAATACAAGACACTTAGGATTCGAACGAGGTATAGGCAGTACCTTGACCCTTTGGTCGAGGACTCTCAGAAGTTTTGCTGCTTGTTACACCGTAACACTGAGGATGAACCAATCCTCTTTCACGGAAACGGTCATGGAGTACCACAGCCAACCTGCAGGGAATTTTGGGTGTTTAATAAGAATCTCACTCAATGCATTCCCATTTCGCTGTACAACCTGCAGAGCTGGCTCGGCGCGCCGAGTCTGTTTGTCTACGACTGCAGTGATGCTGGAAATATAGTCGGCAATTTCAATCTCACATAATACGGCCTCTCTAAGTTTTCTTTCGCATCGGAAGTGCATTTTCCTCGTTCCCATGCTCCCACTACCGCCGGCAGGGGTAGCCTTGAGCGTTATTTTCGCGAGGCAAATAAACAGCTCTGGGAGGTCCAATTTCTCGTTACTGGTCGTCACTTAGGGAATTGCAATAGTGAAGTCTTCATGATGGAATGAACAGTGGAGTGAGGGCTTTGAATTTGTTTTATAGGATCCCGGTAGTCTATTGGTTTTAGTAGATGCCAGCATGAGCCTCTCCGACCCCATTAAAATACCCCTAGCAATTGAATGGGAGGTCGGGCAGCGAGTAGCAGGAGGCTAACTTAGGATTTTTTTATCATACAACTGTTCAACATCAATTCCAGACGAGCAAACTAACCGACAAAGCAAGCAAGCCAGATGCCGTCGCACTTCGCTAAAAGGCGCAAGACTGATATCATCATAGATGTCAAGGAGGAAAACGTCGGAAGCGCAGACCCTCGGATCCTAGCCCACCATCATCGAAATCATCCTTCAGCAGCGAATCTGCCACTAGTGCTGGTAGGGTGGACCTAAACAAAACCTCAGAATCGGGAGCCGATGAGTACCCCCATCCTCTCTGCAAGTTCCACAGATTCCGAAGATGACTCCCGCTCCGACAACAACCTCTCCGCCCTCCTCCTCTCCCCCCCACGCCCTACCAAAAAGTGCAAACGCAACGATCCTGAAGTCTTCTCTACGACATGGCGGAGAATCCTGTCCACGAACTTGACTACGACGATACACAAGGGTCCTGTGCTCATTCGTGCGAAGCCATTGCGGTGCGGTAAAGATCAACGTGAGAAATATGAGAAGAGACTTAGGAAGATGGCGCAGAGAGAGGTGGTTGAATTATTTAATTCGGTCAGGGGTTGCACACATTAAGGATGAGGAGGGGCGCAGGTTTTCGAAGAGCGAGGGGTGTGTGGAGATTGCGAAGAGGGAGGAGAATGATATGATATGTCCCCCGCATATGGGCTTTAGGACAGGACCAACTCCTAATAGAATGTTATATAGTATGATATAAGAATATAAACTAGAGAATATGCTTCACTACTTATCTGAGAGTTTTAAATCTCCTACAAAGTATAATTTGAATAGTAAATTAAAATAATAAAAATTGATGTATTCGGCATCTGAATTTGGTAGACTTATTTCATATTAGCTCTTTCCAATTTTCCTCTGTCTTCTTCTCTTTGTAAAAATTTTACACAATTGGACAATAGAGAAATTTCAGGATTTTATACCACCCCCTATTTTATGGAATTATTATATACAAATTTGTCTTGCCAATTATTTTGGATCGAGGTGATGTGCTGTTGCCGCCAACCGTATGTACGAGAACTTATTAGACAGGGCTGTACTCTTACCTTTCTTTCTAAGCTTTAATACTTCTACTTCAACGTATTCTTTTCTATCTCTCATTTGCCCGTTCTTAAATTATGTATTTTTAGCAATTCAGCATCAGGGAAAGTTCATTTCTACCAATTATTAAGTCCAAAGTTGTTCACGGAACTTCCGCTCTTTTAGCCTTCCCCCCCCCCTGCATGTGCATATTACCTATCAGGTTCATATGTAACCCTCCATAACCCCCCGTTCACGGACCACCCCTTGTACCCGAGTAGGTTATCCGTGCCCGCATCCGGCCAGTAATATCAAGTTTCCCGAGATGGGGTGGTCCGGAAAACCTATGATGTTGAAGCGAAGGGAAAGGTTCATAATATCATATCATACTTGAGTGAAAGCGCGCGAATTGGGGGTTATGGGTATGAGCGGATACATTAGGGTATCGGTATGCCAGGGCAGACAATCCTTTCACAGGGTGTTCAAGCACAAGTATGTTACCACATGCGTACGGAACGCGTTGACGTATGATACGACACAGCCCCTCCATAATGGGTGGAAGAACCCGCTTGAATTACACCAACACACCCGCACCAGCACAGCGCAGCGCAGCATAGCACAGCACAGCACAGGATAGCCAGAGCGGATCATGCCTCGAGCACTCCCATGGGCGCAAAACCGCTCTTCTACCTCCACCTCCTCTTCATCAAAACCCTCCACCAAACCATCACCCTCAGCGAAGACAAAACCCAAACGCAACCCCTCCACCTCTCCGCCCCACCGCAATGCTCCCAAGAAGGGAGGTCCGGCCCCTGACGGGACAATAATCGAATACATGACCCCCCAGGACGACGCATACATAATGGTCGAAGACGAACTCTTGACCACAGCACAGCTCTACACACGCTCCCTCCACCGCGCGGAGTACAGTCGCTTGCAAGCCGCCGCGGCGCTCAAGAATGCGCACCGGATCAGTGACATACAGCGACCTGTGGATGGGGTTACGAGAATGAGTCGGGAGGCGATTATGCGTGGGAGGAGGGGCGCGAAGGTTGCTGCTTTAGGGTTGGATGGGGGTGGAAGTAGTAGTGGCGAGGATGAAGGGTGGAGTAAGGGGGCTTTAGGGAAGCTAATGAGTGGGAGGGGCAGCGGTAATGAGTATGCCAAAGGGAGGCTGAGTGAGAGGTGGAAGGGGAGGGGAGGGGGTGGTGGTGGTGGTGGTGCGACGAGAGCCGCGGCGGGGTTTACGGATTCGCAGGTTGTGGGTGGAGGGGCGGCAGTCAGGGGGGCTAAAGTCAAGGTGGAGAAGCAGGAGGACGATGGGGACATCATGGCGCCGATACTCCGGTTTCGAGAAAAAGAAAGGGAAGCCAGAAATACTAACTCTTCTACCCCCGCTGTCGGTGTAAAAGTCAAGCAAGAACAAGCCTCGGATACAGACACACCGTCAGATGACGACCTCGACGCTCCGGTTCACTCCTTCCGCACACCCTCCATACCACCCTTATCCTCCATCTCCGCTTTCACCGACAGCCGCAACCAAGCCAAACCAATAAAGCGCCGCGATTCAATTCCCCCCTCCATTGCCTCCGCCTCCACCTCCTTCTCCAGCACCACAACCGCTTCTACATCTCGTACCACTTCAGCGCCGCAATCAAGAGCCACTTCGTTTTCGAAAATCATAGACCTGGATGATGGTCCGCTGTTCCCTCTACCAAAGCCGCTAGAAAAGAGTAGTACGTATCGCGGGAAATCGATGGCTGCTAGAAGGAGGGCGGAGGGGGGGAAATAGTAGAGATGGAATAGGAGGTGGGGGCTTGGGGATAGGAAGGAGAGGGAGAGGGAGAGGAGGCTGTTTAATAGTTTGAACTCATTTTGAGGGGCGGGTTGGGTTGGGTTGGGTTTGTTGTGTTTGGCTGTATCATACTCGGGCACCAATATATTTGGCGAAAGGTCGGGAGTCTTCGTGCAGTGTATTTACGATGGCTTTTAGGGAAGCGAACAGGAGGCCTCGGGAAAGGTGTTTTGGGGAATTTCTAGAGTGTTATGCCATCAGGATTATGCTAATTGCGCCTATGCTGTATTTTAGAATAGAACCGTCGAGTATTAATTCTACCCGAGCACTACTCAATTATGAATATCCTAACTTGCGAGCATATATAACACGAAGCCCAAGCCTTCCTCCCCTCAAGTTCTGCTAATCAGAACTTGCTTGGGAGGAAGGTTCAAGTTGGTAGTCGCTGTCCAACTCGCCAGCCCGTTTTCCAGCATTATTAAGCATTATACAGCACCGGTTCTCCGCCGTTTCCCGAATATGCCCCTCCATTTCACAGAGGAAGCAATCCCAGTCGAATTGTATCTCCTCATCATGCTCAGGGCCAATGTCGATTAGTTCGCTTAACCAGAGTCCGCTGTCAGGATTATTTTTCATATCGCAAATTTTCTATATGGGTAAGCTTATATATCTCACATTCCTTAAAGAGTAACATACCATACGAGAAGTAACGCAGGTTGCCAATCCTGAGAGCGAATTGCGTCCCCAGAACTCGAAAAATCCAGAGACTTTTCCCATCCACACCAGACCCTTGTAGACTGCTGGGCCATAAGGGCCAGTAAGCGTAAAAGGTTCATTCATAATCTCAATTGGTTGGGGAAACCGGAGTTCAGCCAACTGGCGGTCAGTAAGATTCTTTGTAGGGCATTCGTAGCGTGGAGTCTCTTCAAACTTAATGAGCATTACTAAAGAAACTGTTCGGGTTCCTTCTAGCCACATTTTGGCATCGGAAATAAGCTCTTCATAGCTCTCGGATAAACCAACCTCAACAACAAACTTAACTTCACGTCCCCCTGCATCATTTGTAACCTGAAGTGCCAGATCTGGCGCTTTCTGGGACCCATTGTATTTTCCTTGGAAGGCAGCAAAACCCTGGTTTCTAACGATGGCAATTCTTCTCCGAATACTGGGCGGAAGTCTACGGAGCGTAAGGCCAAATCCGTCTGAAATGATTGGTAGAATTTTTTCATGCATTGGGCTTGGCAGATGTTTGGTGGTAAGTAGCGAGGACCATGCATTATACGAATAATAGGGGAATCTAGAACTGTTTAGTATAGATAATTTGCAAAGGGTAAGGAGAAGCATCTTACCGTTCTTCCTCCTTATCATTATGTAAGAGTTCCTGAAACTCAATGAAATCTCTCATTGAAATTCTCGTACTTAGCACTTGCTTACTGCCGGCAGAGGACCGAAAGGACCCCGTTCTGGAATGGAAATCCCTGAATCTCTGAACGCATTCGTGGCTGCGAGAAGGCTGGCGTATTGGGTTCTTAATAGCTATGGTTTGTATAATGGTATTCTTGGAGCGCGGAGGTGGAGACATGCGGCCTTGGGGAACAGAGGTGGATGGCACAGGCAATTGCTGTTGACTGAGCAACTTACTAATGCCAATATTTGGGAGTGCTGAGTATTGCTGAGGCCAATCACGGCCCCAAGGATCATCTCGTTGTTGATTCTCCATTTCGATAGAAAATATCTACTCGTATGTGAAGAGTATTAGCAGAAATATGATGAATAAAGTGGATCCATGAATGCAATAACTAGATTGGAGATTGGGGGTGTAGGAGGAGGATAGTAGTGATATAGATAGGGAAGCAAACAAATAGAAAGATGTGAAACAAATACCGGAAAGGGAAGTGATGTAGTTGTGGAAGGTTGCAGTAGTGGGACGTTGCAGTGGCGGAAGGTTATAGCTGGTACGTGGAAGGAATCCTTCCAAATTTTGCGATATAATCCACTGAGCACTGCTAGTGCGATCACAGCGAATAGATATAACAGTCACGTATCATAGGTCAGAAAAAGAAGATTTTGGTGAACATTCTGGTTGCAGTGCGCCTAGATAGGGCACATGGCTGTTATATCTATCGGCCACGCTCGTGCTGGCACAAGTATTGTCCATGGACAAAATTAACCACGCATCAACGAACATGAAAAACTCCTGCCATAACAACAGCGCTCCCCCTCCAACCCCAATATCATGAAAACCAAAGAAACAAATCAAGAATGTAAATTCATGGTAGAATATATGGTAGAAACTAACATTTGATCGAGAGAAATTTCTTTAGGTGGGGTTGAAAGTACAGAGTGATGAGGAGTGTTGCGTTGCTATCAATCGTCAGTGAGGGCGTTTAATTTTGTCCACATACCATACTGAAATACCGGTAGCTGTTCAACTCACCAACCCGTTTTTCAGCATCAATAAGCATGTGATAGTACCGGTTCACCGCCGTTTCCCGAATATACCCCTTCATATTGCGGAGGTAGTGATCCCAGTTGAAAACTGTATCTTTTCATCATGCTGAAAGTCGATGTCGATTAGCTCCCTCAACCAGAGTCCACTGTCAGGGATTATTTTTCATATCGCAGATATTCTATATGGGTAAGCTTGAATACCTCCATTCCTGAAAGAGTAATATACCATACGGGAACTAATGCAGGCTGCCAATCCTGAGAGCGAATTGCGCCCCCAGAACTCGAAAAACCCTAAGCTTTTCCTACCCACTCCAGCCCTTTGTAGAGTACACCGCCTGCCCGTACGAGCCACTTAGCGCTTGCTCGCTGCCGGGAGAGGACCAAAAGGCTCCCCTTCTGGAATGAAAGTGCCTAAATCACTGAACCCACCCATGGCCGCGAGAAGGCCCCCGTGTCGGGTTCTTAATAACTATGGCTTGTTGTATACCGGTAACGGTATTCTTCGGGCGTGGAGGTGATGACATGCGGCCCCCGGGAATGGAGGCAGGTGGGGCAGTGTTGCAAAGAAGGCCTTCGATAACCGAACCCGGGGGGGCAGAAGGGGAGGGGTTTGAATCGGGGCTTCTGAAAATGGGGATTGAAAAAGGGGGGGGGGTTCTTCACTGTCTTAGTAAGCAAAAATAGTAGGAACTCTTAAGGGAATTTCTACCTTTGTCCCAGCTGTGTAAGTATTTATTGCTCAGAAGCAGGGGAAGCAGAGCACTGATACGGGTCTATTTGCTGTTTCTGCTATGTTTGCTTCCTTTTCCTATCATTTTATTAGTTTCTTTGCTTCCAACCGCCTTCAAATATCATTGCTTACCATTTGTTAGAAGGGGTTCCATCTTATAACCCCCGGTTCGAAAAAGCGCATTCCCAGTCCTTCGACCATTTTTGATCGAACCCCCCCTCCTTCGTTGCAACATTGGGCCTGAGGGAGTCAATTTTCGCGGTGCGCTCGACCCCCTATACAAGAGAGGGAATTTCGGACGTCTTTGCGCGAGGTTCAATTATTGTATTCCAGTTCTTGCGGTAGCGGTACGTATTGCACCGGGCCGAAGTAGATAGTGAGTGTAGGTAGGCGGCAGTGGGGAGAGAAGGGGGAGGGGGAGCAAGATAAAAACGTGGGGAAAATCCAGGGGAGCGAAGGGGTGTGGTGGGGGGTTATAGTGGTGGGGAGGCTGTATGGATACTCGGGTATAGTCATCAAGGGTGGAAAAACGATCGGCAGGGGGGTAGCCATAGGAAGGCTACCTGTACTCGAGTAGTTTTATACCTGAGATAGATTGGTCGTTGCATATGATAGCGGTTACATTCAGTTTCGATTTTGTGACCCAATTTTGTGACCTCTCACGTCTCGCGAAATCGTAGATGACTCGCTCCCTTCACGATGGTGCTCCTCCCAAAGCCAGACCAGAGCATGGTACGATACGGTACGATACGGTACGATACGGTACTCTGCACCCCAAAGACAACCATCGAGCATAGCACCCTCCCGGCATGATGCAGTTATTGAATTCGAGAAAATTATATCAACCCCCACTCCACTCCACTCCACCCCCACCATATCCAGATCACCGTCTCACACCCTCTCTCGCTCCTCCCACAAAAACCATGATAAGTAAGTTAACTTAGCCTAACGCCAAATTTTTCAAGAAACGCCGGCGAACCACTTTTTTCAATACCGTAACCCACCGCCACCGCCACCACCACCCCTCCAGACACTCTTAAATCACGTGATAGACACTCTGAATGAATTTCCCGCCACAGCCGAGCACACACAGCCACACAACGCAGTCAGAAACGCAAGAAAGCCTCCCCCGATCCGATCCCTTGATTGCCACCCAACCAAACCTGTTGCCCTGAACCTGATCACAAAACCGAAAAAGCAAAAAAAAAAACACACTTCTAAATCGCCGGCCCACACCGGTCACTTTGACCCATTCGATTCGATCCGGGTATTTTATTATTATTATTATTATTGTTGTTGTTATTATTATTATTACTATTTCTTTTTTTTTTCTAACCGCGCATCGAGTTTGTAGGAATCGCGATGGGAGTGAAGGAATGGGGGGGGCGCATCGCGCATCGCATGTTTGACGGCCGGAGGAGGAGGGAGGGAGGGAGGGAGGGGCAGGGCGGGCAGGGCAGGGCAGGGCATGGCATGGCAGGAGCAGGAGCAGGGTTACCGTAGGGTAGGGTAAAAACGCCATCGATGCGATGCGATGTGATGTGATGAGGTTTTTTTTCTTCCTTTCCTCTTCTTCTTCTTCTTCAACATCATAATAACCTTTGAAATGTCACGGTGGGTTTGGAAAGAGCAGAAGGAAAAAAAGAAAGAAAAAAAGTTTTCCCGTAAGAATGTTGTCACGTATTCTCACTCGCTGAGAATACCATACAGTACGGTAATTAACTGTTCGTGGAATCGACGAGTTAGAATGGTATCATAGTTATCACACACGTTACCGTAGGCGAAAAAGGCCATGCCCGATGCCTTCATCCCACTATCATAACTCGAGCACATCCATCCCAACTGACCAAGCAGACTTCACCGACCCTCCCTCCATTCCATCCTCCCCGCCCTCCACCCCTCCCCTCCGCCCATCCATCGAAATCGATCGGGATCGGTTTTTTGCTTTTTTTTATATATACTTTCTTTTTTTTTTCCCCTTCATCCACACGCAAAGTGCTACAGCGGGCCTCGCAAATCATGTGGGTTCGGTAAGGGGGGTAGGTACAGTACTCGTAGTAGGGGGGCTGGACCGAAAAAGGGGGGCTTTTTCCACCGATTTTCTGGATCTAAAGGAAGGAGAGGAAAAGAAAGGGCACACTCTAAGGAATATCTGTCCTCTCTTCTCTGACGCCTTTCCCTTTTTTCTTCTTTTTCTTTCTTCGTACTTTTTTTCCACGCTCATGCTCCTCCCAGCTTAGCTTTGCTCTTGCTTTCTTGATTTTTGCTTGATACAAGTACTGTACCTCACCGACCCCTCGAGTTTTGTTTACTTTTGACTTTTTGCTGTACCTTTTCACGTTATATACCCGTCATCTTGGTTTCTTTTCTTGACGTCGAGAGAGAAGGAGGGGATCCTTGTTCTTGGCCCTTTCCAATTCCTGCTGTTGCTTTATTTCCTGTTTCGATCAGAGAAAGAGCAAGACAGACAGGCGGACGGACGGGCAGTTACAGTATATTCTAAAGCTGTCCTTTACTGCATTACCTATACAGTAAAAGCAAAAAAAAGGATTTTTTTTTTTTCCCTGGAGCTTTTCCCTCTCCTTGCTACGTAAATCTTTTTACCCCGTGCTTTACACTGCACTATTACCACACACTACGCTACACTACATACACCATTACTACTACGGTCGATCACTACGGTACTGTACTGCTCCTCCGGCATACACGCTTTCCTATACTTATTATTCATACCAGTGTCGACAACCCCCACACACACACGCACACCTACATAACAACCACAAGATCAACAATGGACAAACTTCCCCTAGAAACCGCCCGCCACATCGTCAGCTACCTTACAAAACGCACAGACGTGGCCTCACTCCGCCTCGTCTCTAGGACCTTCGCAATCCTGGGTGCAGAGCTCCTCTTCCACACCATCTCCTTCCACCCCTCTTACCCAAGCCTCTCTCGGCTCTGTGAGATCTCCCAGCGCCCGCACTTGGCCCACAACATTCGTGAGCTCGTCCTCGACCTACCGCCCATCCGAGATTTGATCTGGGGGCCTTTCGTCCGGCATTTAGAGGCCGAGGGTATCGACATCTCTAGCAGCACCAAGAGGATACCCGAGGCGTTCCGGTTGCTCACATATCATGTCGATCAGTACTCCAAGTTGCAAACTTCTGGGGACTTTGCGAGTATGCTGAGAGAGGCAGTGAGGGGGCTTCCGCGGCTGCGGGGTGTATTGATGAAGGAGAATAACGAGCGGGATAGAGATTACTGGCTTAGTCAGAGCAGTCTTACGCTGGGATGTAACGGAGGGTTTAATTACCGGATTGAATTGTCGGCAGAGTTGCATGGCTATTCCGGTTCCAAGGACCATTATAGGGCATTCGCCGCACTGGTGGACGCGGTGTACTACGCCGGGTGCAAGTTAGATACCTTTTACGTCGATGCGAAGGTCGACCCAAGGATGTTCTTTGACAACACAGTGAGGTTGGAGCGCGCTAGTGCTGTTTTCCAGAATTGCCGAGTGCTCGGATTGAAGATGGATATTGAAGACTCCATGGTAGAACATTTGATCAAGACCCCGTTGTTCAACGTTATTCTCCCCTCGAGTCCCAACTTACAAAGCCTCACGCTGCAATTCGGCATATCCTGCGCAAGGGAGGCGATCCCACTATCCACAATCTTTGGTTCACAACATGTCTGGCCACGCCTGCAAAAGGTTAATTTTAGCTTCATTGACATGGAGGATCAGGAATTATATGCCTTTCTGCTGCGACATAAGGGCACCCTGCGGGAGCTTTCCTTTTCAATGTGCTCCCTGTATGCTGGTAGATGGGACGATGCGATGATGTTTTTGCGCCAGAATCTAGGCTTGGTAGCGTTGAGGCTCGATCCCTTATTTGAGCTCGCGGGCGAATTTGATTATCTCTGTGAGAGCGAGCTCAAGATGATGGAGGATTATGTGGTCAATGGGGGAAAGTGCTTGCCGCCGAGGGAAGATTAGAGAGAGGTTGCCGTACATTTGGAAAGGGCCAAACCTTAATTAGACAAGAGCAAGAGTGGAAAGATCTGACTGGTGAAGCATCTTGTACTTTATATTTCCTAATTTGTTTTCTAGGTATTTTCTCTGGTGGTCGCTTGGCTGTCTCGTTTTCCCTTCGTTTTCGCTTCCCTCCTTATTTTCGGGTTCATGCATCTCTCCTTTACAGGTTATTTCTTTGCTTGCTCGGTGTTGTCCTGGTGTTGTACCGTAGAACACCATTTTTTTAGATAGACTAATGGTTGCTATGGATGACGTTAGCTGCACATATAATAAAAGCCGTTCCACTTCCCTCCCGGTGACTTGCCTCCTCTCAGCTTTTCATCCACCATCACTCGCTCAAGTTTCCCCCACTTCAGGAAGTCCGCCCTGATGCCTGGAATAAAATCCGAGGCATCAACGGAATATCCCCTTCATCGAGCCAGTCTCGTAGCCCCCTCCACGCCTCATATCAAATATAACAACGTTCTTGTCCGTAACTGCCGCTACCATCTTCCCCCTCCCAATAAAGCTCAACTTCATGAGGCCAGGCATAAATCCCAAGATCCAGGATTCTGCCTTCTTAAACCCAGCCAGCGGAAGATGCACTTTGGTTTGGCGGACCCTTTTGCCTGTCGTGTAAACTAGCTCACCGAGGGGCATCGATTGACATTCACCACGGGGTGCAAAGTACGGGAGAGGCAGATACAGTGAACCCGGGAGCGAAGCTGGTGGGCTAACCTCCGTATGGCAGCGCCCAAAGTAGCTGGGGGCAGATATTTTCTGGCGTAGATTCTCCATGTCCACTTTCCAAAACCATACCTCTCCATTGTTGTATCCAGCACAAATCCCCATATTCCACCACTTCAGTCCATGCCCGAAGTAGCAATGCTCATGCCATGGAGCAACGGCGATGTGCGTAATTCTCGTGGCCTTTTCCGACATCCGGGGCGGGGGTGCGAGACTATAACAAGCGTCTAAAACTTCAACACCTCCAATATCCAACGTTGGACCAGAAAGAGAACATATAATTATACCGTTCTTCGCTGTTACAAGAATGGTGCACGTTTCGCTCTCTAAGGATATGTCCAACCTGTGGCACATTTGCCGCACAGGGTCATCCCCAATCATTGCCATTGCGGTATGCGAAAATGGCATGTTTGCCATCTTCAGGCTCCTCAACGGCCCCTGGTCCGGCATTACGACTTTGTGACACAATTTGCCAACCCTCTCGCGTAGTGTTGGTGGCTTTGGCTTTGGTATAACATGGACACGAGGAAGTCGTAATGTTTGGTCGTGAGCGACTTCGGAGCGGTAAAACATGGGGGCAACCTGAGGGGGAGTCACATACGTCGTTGCATGTTGCTCAGACAAGGTCTGAGTAGCCCTCGTTACTGGAGCAAAGCTTCCGAGTATGAATCGTGGAGCCTGCCGTGAAAGGGAGTTCGTTGATTCTCGAGGAACGCTGCAGCTGTGAGAACCTCCGAGGGATCCGAATATGCCTCGAAGCACCTTTCGCGAGATATTAGGTCCAGAATTGTTGCAAGTATTGCATCCAGGAATCCTAGAGGAGCCCGTTCGGTAAGTTATCCCTGGGCTTCTACAGAGTATCTCATAGGGGCTGTCCTCGAGATATAATTCGTTCCCGCTCCGAGTATGTCCAATTTGCAGTGGGCAATCGAACGATACGCTCTCCTGGCTATTCAGGTATCTAACTCGTATCTTCATAATTCCTGGCTCTGATCCACCCGGCTCTATGTCCAATCCTAATATTGGTTGGTCCGGGCACTTTTTCAACTCCATGGTGAGATATAACTTCCCAGGTTTCTCATCGGCACCCCACATTGGAATTAAACCACTATCCTCATGCCATCCCCCTGATCCTAGAATTGGTGGCCCAGATAGACGGTCAATGGGGGTAATCCCATGAATCCACAAAGTCCGTTGGACTTTTGAAGAACCTTCGATCGTTCTGGTGACCATTCCCATATAGCCTCCTGGATTCTTCGAAAAATTGAGAAATTCTATCTCACGGGACGAGTACCCCGAGTCGATATGTGTATTCCTGAGAATCGTCGATAAGTTCAGGTCAGTCTTCCTGTAGCAGGCTCTGAACCTACTCCCTCCCCACTGATCAATTGCGAATGCAAAAACCAGCCTTAGGTCCCCAAGCTTCCATCTTTGCAGCTTGGATTCGGAGAACGACCGAATATTGCTTGGGAAATTCATAATGCGGAGGAAATACAAGATTAGTGGGGAGGAGAGTGATGCTCTGAACCAGCGTTTGCATACCAGCCGTGCAGAATCATATTCGCTAGGTGTTAGGTGCCAGTAGATCTCTTGTATTATTTCCAGCGGGAGATGCCTCGTTGGGGAGTTTGCTTCGGCATTTGGGAAAATATAGCTCTTGCAAGTGAGCTTACGAATTGGGTCCCAGTCGCTCATATTGTCCATTTTGGGGGCTCAAGTAGTGTTCGTTTTTGTGGGCCAATCACCCCCTTCCAAGTAGGAAAAAGAGGAGGTTCTATCGACAGAATTAAGAAAAGGTTTGCTAGGAGAATTCGGAAGGAGGGAGGGAGGGAAAGTCATGATAGGGTAGGTATTTTGGAGGTAAGCACATTTCCTATAAGCGGCTCTGATGGTTGGTTGCGTCTCACAATACCCTGTGCTCGAGCAAGGTAAACGCCAACCGCCCTACGGGAAAAGGCCTGAATGCGGTCCTTGCTCATCTCGCATCTGAAGATATTGCTTCTTCTAAGAAACCCGAGAGCCTCCATCCCGCCGTTGGTATCATACGACAGCTACTGGGATTGGATTTGAGGGAACAGTAGCCCTCACCCTACTTTTATTTTACTGTAAAAGATGAGAGTTGCTCTTGGGATAATAAAGCTTGGGTAAACTTTGGTATTATACCTAGGGTTACCCCTTTTACTGCTCATTCTCAAGTATGATAGAAGCCAACAGCTCCATAGGTCTGCTATCACGTTAACCTTCCACAGCCTTCACATCGAATCACTCACACTCACGCTTTCTTAGGCAGCAGCCGGACCACAGCCTCCCCTTGGCTAGGGGGGTTCGAATTCGGACAGTACCGACCTCTCGGCATTTCCCCACATCCGCTCAAGGCAGCATTTCCAAGGGCTCTATCCAAAAAAAAAAAAGTTAGAATATTGATGCTGCCAACGAAGTGCAGAGGGCGGATACCGTGCACACGTGGATATCCGGAGGCTCCCGATTTACCAGGTCCGGATTTCAGTGATCGCCAGCCCTACAAAGTCTTGGTGCACTGCCCAGGAGGTGGTGGGTAGGTACTCATTTCGGACTTCATGGCGAATTCGGGACTGGTGCCTAAAGTGTCTCCGCCTTGAAACCGGATATAAGGGGAGACTCGATTCTCGCTTCAAGTCCTCCATGCAGCTATGATCTGTGGTTGGAGCCCTGGGTGATCTGTCATGACGGTGCTATTGTGAGCTGTGGGGGGATCTTGGGTGAGGAGAAAAGCTCACTGTGAGGCACCATCATCCGTTTTCGATCGCCCTGTTGACCGGGAGTACTCGTACCCTCCTCATATGATCTTACCGGGATATGAATACCGGCACCGGCAAATGATATCTGTGCCCTGCCAGTTTAGAAGCGGGGTTGGGGTATTCGACATGGTGGAGCGGGAACGGGAATGAAGGAGAGCGACATGGGATGGTGGGACATGCTTGCGGTAAGCAAATTTCATTCTCAGGTAATACCGACACCGTGTACTGTACGAGTATTCCTTATAAATAAATAATTCTGAGAGATTGCGGTTTTACAATAAACTAAAAACGCACACATCAAGGGTCAGGGAACGTGGTGACCACGCTTGCTAATGTTTAGGATTAAGGGAATTTATATAGCATATCTCGAAAATTTGTCGTGACCCTGCACAATCACACAAAACTTCCGCGAGATTCCAGTTGGCTACAACTATTTGCAACCTAAGCTGCTGCATATCTAGCGAGAACCACCAGGCGCTAGTACGTTCAAATAAGATTTTTACTCTCGTTCTGTCTCGAGGTCACAACAAAACTCCATACCCTAACTCTGTATACTGTAGTTGGGACTGAACCCTCCAAAGTCTCTCGTTCTGATGCAATTGCGAGTGTCAGCCACTTCCCGCTTCAACATAAAAGCGGCTGTCGGCTTTCGCCAGATGATGCGGTAAAATGATACCAACGAATGCGATCCATCCTCGCTATAGAACCGAGGTACAACGCCGGACCCTAGATGACACCTATCCCCAACTGCCCTTGCGAAAGTCGATAAGAAAAAGTCCCACCGAGTGTTGAGCTAGCAGCCAATTCGGTCTACTCCCTTCTTCGGGAATCTTGACCATGTTGGTTTCGAAGTACTCAGCCTGCAACTCGTTCCCCAGCGTGTTTCCCCTGCTCCCGGTAAGATCTGCGATACTCCCAAGGGTGCTGGAGAGATTCTATCTAGGATCAAAGTATCAGTGTAATAATCATATTGCATCGGAAGAAGAGAATAGACCCTTGAAGGCGACAGAGGCAGCCAATGACTGCCCGTTCAGCAGTGGCCCATTGTATAAGTGACCGAAAGGGGAAATTAGGCAGATTAGCCATGTGCTGTAGGGTAAGAGTCATATAGGAATGCAAGTAGTTAAGTAAGGGCAGCGATGAGTCTGAAGAGCATCGGCGATGCAATTGACCCTCATGGAGCGCCGCTTTATTGTGGGCCGGAGTGGTGAACCATTAAGTTATTGTCGTTCGCCCTTGCGAGCACAGCTCCTTAACGGCTGCATGAAGAAACTGATCCTCATATGCACGAAACCAGGGTGGAACGCACCAAGCTAGACGGTTATCTTAAGCTTCGGTCCTAAAAGAAATGGAAGGTTGAAAGAAGACGGCTCCCCGCTCCTAAAAAGCCCTTCCTCCACCTGGAAAAGGCCGCCGAGCGGAGGAACGAGCAGACCGTACTGTGGCACTTAGTGGGAGTGTTGGCAATACGCTACGATAAAGCATTAAGAAAGATAAAGTGGGAGTGAAAGAGAGGAGAGAGGTGTGACCGTGGATTCTGTAGGGCATCTTCATGCCAAGGGAGGGTAACCATATTAACTTCGCACTTCAAAGAGCTTTGTTTGGCCGAGCCTCTTCCTGCCATTGAGTCGTCGGCAACAAATTGACCTCCGATACTCCTACAAACCGACATTTTGAACGAAAGTCATACGACGACCCACGCTAAGGAAACAAATTATGGCATCCCCTACTTCGACTGTGAATACTGGCGCTCCGTCTAGCACGTAATTATTCCCCATCCTTTCCTCGCATTCTAAGCAATTCTTCAACTAACCAATGTCGTTTCGCCTCCAGAGTCTACGTACATTCCCCACCACCCATCCCCCTGTCCCACGTATCCACTATTAACAGACCCAGATCCGCAACCTCGAAGAATCTGTAAAGATCCCATTGCTCAAACAATCCCTAGAAGCCATCTTCTCTCAATATGGAACCATAATCGACCTCGTCGCGAAGAAGAACCTGAAAGCCAAGGGACAAGCCTTCGTCGTCTTTGACAGCCCACAAGCAGCTGAGCAGGCCATCAAAGAAGTCCAAGCATTCCCTCTCTTTGATAAACCTATGGTCCTAGCTTTTGCAAAGTCCCGAAGCGATGCGACCGTCAAGCGAGAAGCCGGCGAAGACAGCCAGGAGTTTGAGGCCCACAAACGCCGGAGACTTGCAGAGAGGGGTCCGTCCTTGCACCCTGCCCATCTGACCGCTTGTTTTGGGGTTATACGACGCTAATAATTGATGTGTGTGCGAATACAGAACGGAAACAAGCATTAGCAGCTCTAGAATCCCAGCGTCATGCATCCACTGCGGCGGTTCCCCAGGCGGATGCTGTGAAAGCTACCAAGAAGTCCGGCGGTCTCAAGTCTACAGCACCTGCTGCGGCCCCACAAATCCCCGACGAGTATCTTCCACCGAACAGCACGTTGTTTTTGCAAAATCTACCGGACGAGACGGACTTAGATACCCTCACTTCGCTATTTGGACGGTTTGATGGGTTCAAGGAAGTCCGTATGGTGCCCGGGAGAAAGGGCATTGCGTTCGTGGAGTTTGAGCAACTAGAAGGTGCTATTGGGGCAAAGGAGGGAATTGGGGGAATGACCTTGGGGGACAAGGTTGTGAAGGTTACGTATCAGAGACAGTAGTGGTGGTGGTCATGTAGTATATATTATGAATGCCTAGTCGTTTTAAACAATGTTTTTCCTCTAGATTAATAGAGTTGATAGCTTTACGACGTGTAATATGGGGAAATTTCCAGCGTGTAATCAACGATTTCCTACCCTCCATTAAACTCTCCATCAAACAGGCCCCCAAAGGACTCCGAATGGTATCCGAACACATTACACAAAGATTTCCTCATTTCCCTTGTAAAGACCCGCGACCCCCAAACCAAAAATCCCGGGAGAAGAGGCGTGGACTAAGGGTGAGATAAGAAAAGATCTTCCACCTCCCATTCATTCATTTTACCCCACGATCCTGGCAATACTATCCTCCTCCCCCTCGGTATCCTCAATCGCATCCTGCTGCGCAATACACTTTAACGGCCCCCTCTTACTACTCTCTTGCATCTCGCCAGCAATCAACAGCTCATCAAGTATATAATACGCCTTCTGAAAATTAAATATAATGTCCAGCTCGCACACATTTCCATAGTACTTGTCCATCTGCTCGACGTAGCGGTGTACGATTTCCAGCGTGATGAGTTCATTGTCGGAGCTATCGATCCCCGCAACGAAGAAGAGGGAGGCGTAGCGGCGGTATACTACTTTTGTGTCTGTGGACGTTGTGAGAAGGTGAAGAGAGGGAAAGGGGGGGGGTTGTTAACCTTTATATTCGAGGAAATTACACATTTTTGTCCGTCGGGACAGGACCAGTTGTATTACGTCTTTTATGGTCTTGGATTTATCTTTGGAACTGAGGGTTGTGAACCATTTTGCTAGGCGCTTTAAGGGGTGGGGGTTAGCTTGTTGTTATTATTCGGAATTTTATGTTGGGAGGCAGAGGTGGAAGATAGATTCATACCACTTTCCCTTGTCTTGACAGCAAGATCAAGTATCTAGATCAAGCACCACCACCAGCGCCATGAATTAGTTGCATGTTTATTATGGAGGCGAAGGAAATAACGGCCAACCTGATAGCCATAATAGACCGGGACGTAGCGTCAAGGCGTTGAAGTTGAAAAGGAAAAGAAAAGAAAAAAGGGAAATTTATTCAAAGATTTGAATGATGCGTTGAGTGTGGGGAAATTTAACAGCTATGATATTTCTTTTGTGATGTCGCAGGTAGCTTGACTTGTGGGTTGGTTGATATGGAGCGGAGCTAAACTACTTGCGGTTAGAGCTTATTGGGATGTCTCAGTGGGAAGGCTTGGCTCGGGGAGGAGGGGGAAGGGGGAATGGAGCACCTGACAATATTTGATAAAAACTTCACGGTCGTGGGTGGTGGTGTTGTTGGGCTTGTGATCAATTTGCTGAGTCAAAACAATCTTCAAGATGGCGTTGGGAAAGTCTGGATGCAGGGACCGTAGGGTGTTGAGATCCGATAGCTGAGATCGGTCTGGATCGAAATGTGGAGGGGTTTCGAGTGATAGGCGGTGATGAGCACAGGCAGGGGGTTATGCCTATGGGTGAGGAGGAGGAGCAGAAAACGGGGATTTTGACTCTTGTTTGTAGGTTGGTTAGTGGCTGTTTAGGGAATCCGTCGGAACGAATGAATTTTGGGAATGTTCTGGAAAGGGGGTTGCTTTTCGAAAGGTTGATCCTGTTCACAGAGTGTCACTCGTGCAATTCCCCTTGGGCCAATAAAAATTTCCCAAACTAATAAACTCGGGGGGGGGGCGTATTAAGACGAAAACTAAACGGACGTGGATTGGCCATGTTTGGTGTAGGGGGAGGTGTGCAATCAACTGACGGGTACAGTCTACCTTACCAAATTCTCACGTGATATTATACTCGTTTCCTGAAGAAGAGCGGGAAATCTTTGCTTCATCAAGCCCCCGTTTCCACAAGGCAGTAGATTTCCCCGAGTTCCTCCTGTGTCTGGCCCTAATGGGTTTTCTATAATGGTAGGGTTCCTCTTTGGAGATAAGTATAGCGCTGCTCCTGGAATCGTAACTCTTTTTTCCACGGCGTTCTGTAGCTTGATGAGGAGAGGTTCTCTTGAGGAGAAAGACGTCGGCTTCCACATCGCCGCTAAAGCGGTATTCTTTCCAACCCCCGCCCATGAGAGGGGATATCCTCTCCGAAGGTCAATTTGCACCCAAATTTGGCTGCTCATGGATAATAAATGTCCCTTCTCTCCACCTTCTCTTTACGCTCTTTTTCATTGAGACAGCATGGAGCAGCAAAAGAGCATTTTATATATATGCTCCGAACAAAAACATGGCCCTTCAGGAATCCTTCTGCTTGCCGTGTTCATTTCCTCTTTCCTATCCCTTCTCTCCCCTTTTCCATCATTTCCACTCTTCTCTTCCCCGCCTTCCCCTATTGGCTATAAAAATGGCCCTGTGGTCACACCTATCTGTAGGGTGCATGCCCAGATCCGCCTGCCGATTATTTCACTCTTCCCTACTTAGAATCCAAAGAAAAACAAAAAGCAAATGATCATTGAGAGTATTTAGTTTTTCATTCCTTGCTTCCTATTCCAATCTTGGTAATGTACCAAGAGGAATGCAGGTGTTCAAAATCGTATTTTTTGGGAGAAAAAATTACTGCCCGGAGCATTTCCGTATCTAATTTTTTTACCTGCAAAATAGAGCATTACTACTCCTATGTACGATTGGAAGTTAGAAGCTAGAAATCTAAAGTCTTCCCAGTAAGGCTTGAGGAAACTCTAAGCAAGTGTTAAGAGTATGCCATAACAACCCCCATCCCCTATAAAGTAATCCCTTACCCTTACAACAAACATTTGCCGAGTGTTTAGGCCTTCTACTTCTAACCTCCCCTTTGAGTGGGGCTGTTACTGCAAACCTAAGAATCTGTGTATGATATCACCTAAAATGGCCCAGGCTCGGATGAGGGATGGTCGTTTCCGTGGGCTTAGCCAGCGGCTCATATCCTGTCACTCGTAGAATTTCCCATTGTCCCTCAACATGGTATGGCTTCGGTTTCTAGCCATACTGGATGTGTTCAGGCACCATGATAGTCAGTAGCCTTCTCTCTCTCCTAGCGATTATAGGTCCCATATCCGCTCTCCCTTTAGTTAGTATCAACTAAGCCGCTCTTCCATTACACATCCCATCTCGTAGCCTTACAATACAAGGTCGCCACTGTTAAGGATGGAAGGATGGAAGGAGAGATGGAGGGGGACCGGCCTTACTCAAACCAAACCCAAAATATCACTAAGAAAATAAGAGCTGTTCTATTATCACTGATCCCTACGAATTGTGTCGTTCGAACCAAGCGGGATCGGAGCTCTATTGAATGCTCTCTTAGTTCAGAAGAAGAAGGTCGTGAGGAAAGAAAAGAAGGAAGGGAAGGGAGCGTAAGAGAAGCCAGACTATACAGAGAAAGCAAAACATAAAGAAATCATCAAAGTGCAGGAATGCATACGCGGCATACACATGCATTTCCCAGAACATCCAGCAAACACAAGGAGGCGAAAAGAGAGCAACTCCAGATCCATATCATAACAATTGTCATAGTCTAAGGCACGCTTCCGGGCTGTGGCCGCAAGGTCCGATACAACCTGGAAAAAGACACGAGACGATTGGTTAGATGGTCTCATCAACATTCATCCGAGGGAACAACATGAGGATTAAAACCCTCTTGAAGTACCGGTACTGGCGTTTCTGTGGAAAAAGAGGTCTCTTCTAAGAAGTTTTTTTTCTTTTCCTTTCTCGCTGTGCCGATTTACCCATGTTGTTATTTTTATTTCTACTTCCAAATTCCAATGAGTGGAAGAAGTATTGGCTGAGAGGAAGTATGGAGAGAGAAGGAAAGAAGCGTGCCGGCAGGGGCGCAGCTGTGCCGGTATCCGAACACACATTCAGTAGCGCAAAAGGCGTTAGCCAGTCACTGGCGGCAAATCCTCCCTCCCTGAGCGCCACCGCATGCCTGCATACGGACTCCCGGATCAGCTCTTTCTCCTTTCCATACCCGTAACTAAAAATAAATAGTAATAAAACTCCGCACTACTGGAGAGCAAAAGGAAGTAAACTGGGCTGTGGAAAACAGCGCTCGGGAGAGAAAAAACGGGGGATCTTTGAAAGAAAGAAAAAACTCATCACTCTAGGCCTTTTTCTAACTTGAGAATGATAATCACTAGGGGCATATACAAGTACAAGTAGATCTACAATACTCGAGCAGGGACGACAAAATCAAAAAGCGAGTTCTGCCGAGCCAATACAAATCTCTAACATAGAGACGAGCGTCATCAATCATATATTTTCCGATTTTTTCGCGTCTACCTGTGATAAGTGGAGTTTCTTGGACGAAAGTCAACAGTCAAAGTGCGAAAATGACAAACACTAACGGTGCCAAGGTTCATGCCGATTATGTAACTGTGCGCAGTTCCAAATCCTGCACGACTAGAATGTTCCTGACAGGTGAATGTTAGCCCAATGTCATATTTTTATAAATACCGCTATTTTGATCCACCAAATCCACTACAGAAAAAGCCAAATATCTCTGCAAGCTATACTGATATAGAGAGTAGGATTACAGATACCTGTAACAAGTTACAGAAAAGTGAATTACCAAATATTGCACAAACTGTAAGTGAATTTTGAGTATCTGAGAGCTAGATATAATAGAGGTGGAAAGGATATCAAGCTCAAATGGAGTAGGTGGCAGTTAACAGAAAGTTAATAGAGGTAGAGGATCTTACTGTTTGTATATATCTCAAGAGGTTGGATACAAGAGAGACTTCTGCTTAACTGCTGATAATTATCAGTTGTATAAACAGTAATCTGAAAATATATCATAATATGGATCAGTTGTCTGATCCTCTGTCTAATATTTGCCCTGCCTGTACTTATCACTTTCTCAAATAATACTGTAAGAACTCGAATAGAAGAAAAATATGCTAGGACGTTGGAATTTCCCTTCTCAGCTAAGCGAGGGGAAAACACCGCAAACTCAGCCTTCAGTTGAGACAAAACAAAAGAAATATGAACAGCGCCTTACTAGGAGAGGAAACTACAACGTCCTAGTACATTATTCTTCTATTTAAGTTTTTACTGTACTCAGAGTTTCATGTTTAGAAAGAGTACATTTTAATTCAAGACTGAAAAATACACATAATTCAGAAAAGTTAATAGACTAGTTTGGGTGATATTATACTATAGAATAGAAGAAAGACATTACGGTGCAAAATATATATAATTTTGATGAAACAGGATTTCAGATTAGAATAGGAAAGAAGCAATTGATCATTATACTAGACTTATATTATTAGTCTTGAAAGTAATATCTTACTAACAGGAAGCTGGTAAGATTTAATTAGATAATAAGTGGTATGTTAACAGACATGTTTTCTATTACAGGGTATAGTGGAAAGCATATGAGTGCATTTATGCGAAAAAGGCAACAATTGCCGACAACCACAAAACTGGCTCAATGGCCCTGCGTCTTTAGTATATGGTAGAGTATCCTCCTAGCTTCTTGAAATATATTTATTTTTAAAATTGGAGCAATTGGGGGTCATTAATGATTGTTTTTCCAAATGGGATAAAATTCTTTTTTTACATAGAAGGATAGCCTGCATCAAGATGTCCTTATAAACAGGTTTTCAAATATTTTTAAGTGTAGAATCTTTAGTTATTATAAAATATATGTAAATATCTATGCATTTTAGATATCTTAAGACACCATAAACCTGGATGAAAATATCTGATAAAAGCAAACTTGAGATGAGACTACTAGTAAAAATACAAAACCATTTACATGGAATTATGCTGACAATAACTGTCATTATTTATCTTATATTTCTATACTATTTACTCTATTAGTTGTTGAGTTATTTTACTTTCTCTATTAAAAACTCTTTTTCCTCTTTTCTGAAAAATGCCATGGTTGCTATGCAAACTAAAACTACGTATAACTCAAAGCAGGTGAAAAACAATTGTACTCCTTTTCCCATAACTGCACTCATATAAAAGATATAGAATACCAAGAAGTAGCAATTTTGTAATTCATATTTTGAGAAAGGTGACAGAGCTATAAGTATCAAAAATAAATATTCAGGTTATATGATTAATTCATATTTATAGTAAGGCTTTTTGTAAAAGAAAGTTAATTAAAATTATATATAATATTAGAATTATTTTGATAGAGGAATAAGATTAAATCTATTTAATTAATTAAGTTACATAGAGCTAACATGTCAGTAAGATCTATACTTTCTGTTAACATGATTCCTGTACTCAGGTAGGCTATAAACTATCTTGATTTGATATACTTCAATTATTCAATTAGCATATGCCTAATACTTGCAGAAAAGGTTATTTAATACTCCTGCAAAAGCAGTAGGAACTAGAAACTTGAAGGTCACAAAGTCGTACTAATAGTTATTTCTTGTATATACAATTTCTAAACTCTAGTAGTACTTAATGAAATTGAGTTCAGAATAGCATCATTGGTAGAAAATAACCTCATTACTCGTATTTAATATATCTTCTTTAACTTGGCTTTTCTGATTTTAGAAATCAGGCTATGTAACAACTAGAGCTTAAGTACAGTCATAGAGTTATCAGGGTTAGGGTTGTGTGAAAGAGTTATATTTAAGAGAGATCTAGAACTCAGCAGTTAGAGCTCTTCACACAACTATCTCAGTACTTTCTTATATTATACTTTACTTTCGAATACACTATCTTTATCTTACTTGCATGCTAGCAACTTTAGTCCTATACAATAGGACCTTGTATTACTTTCTACTATATGATAGTAAAGTACAATACAAAAACTATAAGATAGTTTTATTCAAATCTGAAGACTCTAACTTACTTTTGCTTCATCTTAAAGTGAAGGTCCATATATAAAATTATGAGTTACTTTTAAGTGAGATATAAGTAAGTTATTACCTATTGTATATTAACTATGATTGAGTAGGATTGTTGTACTAAGAACAACTAGTGAATACAGAGACATTGTTTAACTTAATTTTGAAGAGCAAAGAAAGTGATAGATACTAACAGATCAAACTCTAAGCAATAGTCAGTCGGCCAATTATGCAAATAGGTAGTTCATAATACTTACTACTTTATCATAAAGAATGATAATATCATACTAGTAGCAATAAGCCTGCTGCCCATGACAGTATTATATCAGTAACTGGCACTGTGAAGAATCTTTGGCAGTTTTTAGGTAATACTTCAACTTACCAATTCTAAAATGATATACTCTGATTTACTTTAATAGAAATTGCTTCTACGCTAGTAATTTGACGACTGATCAACTACAGAACTTATATATATTATTCATCTATCTTACATTGATGGCACATATATGTTTGGCAACTATCTTAACTATATCTAAGAGTGGTGAAAACTGGTAGCTCTTTAAGGCATATGTGTTGGTTCTAAATTAGGAGATTAACAACACTTTTGAAAAATCCTATACTGATTACTAAGTGTATCAGCTATATCTGCGATGTGGTATAAGCTGGTTTTCATGAATCCAAGTAATTATCATTAAGGATATATCATACAAGTAATAACTTGCTGAATCACATACTATGTTGTATGTGTAGCATATAACTATATTAGTTAAAGCAGCTACTAGCCCTTCAAATAACTATCGAAATAGCTTTGTCTTCAAATATTGACCAGATGGTTTTTCAAGTTCTATGCATGTAAATAGTTTCAGTCAGGAGGAAATCTTCAACCATGATGTCACAAATCGTGACTAAGCAAGGCAGATTTCACATGACTAATAGTTATTAGACATAAGGTATGTTTATGTTTCATGCTATACAGTCAGTTGACTCATAGTTCTCACATGACTCGCACTTGCGTGTTATCGTTATGTTATAATTGGTTGATATTTCTATGACTCACGATTGTGAGTCATAATGATGTAATGACTTTCACGCGTGACTCACATTATGAGTCACGAGTTCCACACAGGTGACGCGTTTTGCACACCTGATATGTTTTATGTTTTATGATTGGTTTACGGTATGTTGTGCAGTAACTCATAGGAGTCATCTGATGGATTTCAGGCATGACTCGTTATGAGTCATAAGACCGCGTGACTCAAGTTATGAGTCACCAGGGTTAGGGTTGTTAGCGTGAAGAGTCTATATAAGGAGGAGACTCGGTCACAGTAGTTAGAGCTCTTCACGCAACCATCTAAGTACTTTTCTACAATATAACCTTTACCTTTACCTTTACCTTTACCTCTCGCTTATATGCAAGCAACCTAGCTCTTAGCGTCAGAGCAACCACGACCTTGTTAAGACAAGGACAGTCTCACATCTCTCTCAGGTGAGAAGAGATCAAGATACGAAGAAGTTCCCTCACCATCTCTCCCCAATAAGACATTGGTGTAAGATACGAAGACTATAAGATAGTCTAAAAGACAAAAGAAGAGATTATAAGTTAATCTCAGAAAGAAGAACACTCTCTCGACTTCGAATGATCAATAACTATAAGATAGTTACGAATCCTTACGTAAGTAATTTGTTACCTGTTGCATAACTAATCTCCAACGGAGTAGGATTGTTACACATGACAACTTCCACTAACTATAAATAATAATCATATTAAGTTTCAGATCAAAAAGTCACCAATCAGTAATGGACATATTTTTATGAATCCACATTATCTTTGTGAACAAGTTTGCGAAAAGACTGGGAAGAGTATTGATATGGAAATGATGGATGAATACTTCCAGCCCTGGGGGATACCATCAAAAATCCTTTGACTGCCTCTTCTTTGGAAATCTGGAAATCATAATACTCTTCCAAATCACATTTGCCTTAAGGTATGATATTAAGCCTGATAGCATACTGGACATTCTGAATCCTTTGCCAAAAACGTTAAACACATCTATATCATATTCATCATTTCTGAGCATCGTACCTACTGCTATATAAGGCTTTAGGCTGCTCTGAAGAACTGTGTCCTAAGCGCACAGGCAGTGAATCTTGAAATTTCGCAATATAGACTAGTTTAAAACTATTAGACAGTTGAGTCCATCGCCGTCCATCGGCTTCTGGGACAGGAGAGTATTCACTAATGTTTATTTGCTATGTTTTTAGCCTTTATGAGTTTAAAGAGTTATTGATTATGTAGGTAGTCATATCACTACAGAGTACATGGTAGGCATAGTAGGCTTTGTGTTATTTTTGTGAAGGAAGAACAATCACCCAGGAGCTAACATTAGGGAATTTTTTCTTTTGTCATAGAGAAATGTCCTGTGCCTTTCCATCAATGCTTTTTCTTTGTCATGTAGATTAAGTGAATACCGTGCTCTCATCTCTCTTCTATTTTCTTTATCAAGATCTTTCATTTCTGTTCATTTTCTTTCTTCTTTACCACAAGTTGGAGATTGCCAGTTGTCAAAATAGACCACTCCAGTAAAGGAATGCCTACGCAGGAGGAACTCAATCAGTATAAAAGAAACAAACTTGCAAGTCATATTACTACTAGAGGTTTTGAAAGTTCAGAAGATGAACGATGGTAAAATGATCAACACCTAGCCTTACATTAGTGCACATTAGGGTACATATCAATTTTCACTAATTGTATCAAAGCATTTCAAGTAACATATTTAAGTTCCTCAAGAATGAGTTTGTGTAAAGTAAACAGGTTTTGCAATGGAAAGTTCCAACTATTTTTATTTTTTGCTAGCATGTCCCAATTAAAGACTTTACTTTATACCCAAGTACAAGTAGCTGGCTTTCATACCCGGCCCCACCCAGCTGTAGTGGGAGTTGTGAGTAAGTCTGGCAAGCCTACTCTGATTGGCTCGTAGGCCAGTCAGCCAATCATGAGGTCGAGTACAGTGACTTGTTTCATGCCAAGAGTTTACCAGACTTTTTTCCCTCACCAAAATCTTGCCAAGATTGGCTATCCAAGTGGTTACACACACCTATTTTTTTGCGTGGTTGAAACAATGTTCGCCGTACTTTTGCATACACTTTAGCACTCGTTCTATATGGATGCAGATATGGGAAAACAAGTACAATTGCATTTTAGGTATTTTGAGTCAAAAGCCATTTTAGTTTGCTTGGCAACAACCCCACTTGTGAGAAAAGTTCAAAAACGTTTTTTGAAGAAACAAATTGAAATAACTTAACAACGAATAGAGTAACTTGTGTGAAAATAAAGGATAAATAATTGTTATAGTTGTTTATATGGTTCTATGTAAAAAGAATTTCGTTTTAATCAAAGTAACTTGTCTAAAAATTATGATTTAGGATTAATATACATTAAGAGTAGGTTATAGGAGCTGAGTAAGCAAATTTAACATAAGTATTATGTTTGATCAATAGCTTTTCACTTATTTTTTGAATCAGGTGGCCGACCATGAGCCCGTTTAACTGGAGAAGTTTGTAATTCCTCTGACTTAGAACTTATTTCCCTTCCCTGTTTTATACCTTTAGTCAACTTCTCTCTCACCTCTTTGGCTTGTACTACCCTTGTATTTTTTTTCTCACAAACAACAGAAATAAGTTCCTCAGACGACTTTGAGTAGTACTATAGATTACGATACTGTAAGGGAACATACTGCGAGTATTTACTCCATAGATCACGCCGCTTTTCTCAGTTCAAGCCTATATCTGTTAGTCCAGTTGGTTCAATACCTCAGAAGTTAATCAAAAGAAAAATTTGTTTCCATAGATCTATATTTATCTACACATCCTGTGGCAATCTTTTAACCTCCACAATACCTGAACTAAGAGAAGTAAAGCGGAAAAAATGATAGTGCTGAATTCCTTTTAAGATTCTTAAATATGGACTTAGTGCAGTGTCCCAATCTCTAAATATGGTACTAGTAGGATCATCAATGAATCAGACTGCTTTGATCTTTGCGGCCTTGTCAGTAGTATCAACAAGTTTGGCATACATCTCTGGAGTTTAAACCTACATGCGATTTGCCTTTTGCTTGACTGTTCCAAATCCACGGTCTACACTGTTTCTTGTATGACCTTTGATCTGAAATCTTAGAATAATTTCCTCTATATCTTGGGTGGCTACAAGCCAAGACAGATACCAAAGCATTGTTTTATTCTTATTTTGACCTCCACAGTTATCTGCCCACAAATGCACTTTTGGAGTAAGTTGCTTAATTGAAGTTAGAAAACAATGCAAAAGTGATACAACTTGGTTAGCCCCTTTTCATTGCTGTGCTTCAGTAAACATTGCATGATAGTGTTGATCAATTGCATCATTAACAATACCAAAAACATACAGCTTAAATGGTGACCAATAATACGATTGAGATAGTTGTTGTGGCATACTTGGTATTTCAACCACTTGTTGAAAGTCAAAGGAAAACATACTTGTATCAGAGGCAAATACTTTGGCCTCTTTAATATCAGACTCATAGGCAGCACGGCAAGCCCTGTACTCTTGCTTATGTTTGTTAGGCGAGAGCCTATCTCAAAGTCTTGCGAGATAACTCAGGCCGCTAATCCTAATCATAGACGGAGATTGTCTAGGAAGGCTCAATGTCTTAAATAGAAGTAGGTAAAGTGATAAAGATTTTTCTAACATAAAAACTTATATTGATAAGATCTCTTCTCCGTTGCTTTATAATGTTCAAATAGCTTGGGAGGCACCTCAATATTTATATGTCGCGTCTGGGTGGTCGCGGCCTACAACTAATTCTCATACTAACTAAGTACCTGCTAACAAATTCCAGCTTCTTCTAAAAGTGCGAACACCATTTGACTCTGACAATTCTGTTAACTCTCTTCAACTTCCGAATCGCAACACCATGATTTTTCCTGACGGTGCTCCCACACATCAGTTTATTGGTTACGATCCATCTTCGTCGGCATGGAGTCTTGCTTACCATTGCATATGCAAAATGGTTTCCATGATCAAACCAACAAAGGGGCCAGCTTTGTTATCGAACCTCTCAGCATTGCAGACATATCCTGCAACCGACGTCTGCGAGGCATAAGATAGACTTGTCAGGATAATCGCACCAATAGCCATTATCCCTCCATAGTCATATCGTTATCGTATGGTTCCGTCAGCATCCTACGGATACTATTGATGTGTGTGAGTGCGGGTATGCCTGATTTCTCAAACTACCTCATCCAACAACACCATTCACTTTTGCAACTTTCATCGCGAGAGCGTGGAGTATAGAATGTGTTGCTTAACCATCATCCGTAAAAACGTCCTGTTACTTAATGACCACTTCCGAGACTCTCGTCTTCAGTGCTTAGTAACTGTATGCGATGTCGACCGATCTGGCTCGAACTACTTTAATAAGCTCGCCAAAGGCCTTCGCTCATATATCCTGCGAACGGAATCCGGTCAGACCGACGGCCGTGATGTATACGGGGTTATGAGGAGGGCTCCAATGACCATGTCTTTGGTGAGGGGACACAACTACAGCAGCATCTGCCGGTGTAGCGCCGTCCCAACGCTGGTGCGGGAGGGGGGTGTTGGCTTGTCTTTTTGAACTCAGAATCCTAAGGTAGGGTAACTATAGGTCTTTATTCTCTAAGGGAAGGCTGAGCCTTCCGGTATGCCTAACAATTTTGTTTTAGTTGTTTCTCCCTCTCACTTATTCCTGAAACTACTATTGGAGAATCCTCAGACTCTCTCGTCTCAGAATTTTGTATTGCCAAATATGCTTCTTCCTTAGGCAAATTTCGTAAAATTGTATATTCATCACAAATATTTTTAGATGACTTACGCATTTTCATCAGGCGTAAAACTGGATGAGACTTCCATACTGTTAGGCATACCGGAAGGCTTAGCTTTCCCTTAGTGAATAAAGACCTATAGTTACCCTACCTTAGGATTCTGAGTTCAAAAGGACAAGCCAACACCCTCCTCCCGCACCAGCGTTGGGACGGCGCTACACCGGCAGACGCCGCTATAGTTGCGTCCCCTCACCAAAGACATAGTCAATGGAACCCTCCTCGTAGCCTCATATACGTTGCGGCCGTCCGTCCGACCGGACTCTGTTCGCAGGATATATGGGGGAAGACCTTTGGCGAGCTTATGCAAGTAGTTCGAGCCAGATCGGTCGACGTCGCATAAGGTTACTGAGCACTAAAGACGTGAGTCGCGAAAGAGGTCACTAAGTAACGGGACGTTTTTACGGACAATAGTTAAGCAACATATTCTATATTCCACGCTCTCGCGATGAAAGTCGCAGAAGTGAATAGTGTTGTTGGACGAGGTAGTCTGAGCAATCAGGCATACCCACACTCACGCACGTTAATAGTATCCTACGGATACTGACGGAACTATACGATAACGATATGACGATGGAAGGATAATGGCTATTGGCGCGATTATCATAACAAGTCTATCTTATGCCTCGCAGATGTCAGTTGCAGAATATGTCTGCAATGCTGAGAGGTTCGATAACAAAGCTGGCCCCTTTGTTGGTTCGATCATGGAGACCATTCTGCGTATGCAAATGGTAAGCAAGACTCCATGGCGACGAAGATGGATCGTAACCAATGGACTGATGTGTGGGAGCACCGTCAGGAAAGTTCAAGGTGTTGCGATTTGGAAGTTGAAGTGAGATAACAGAATTGTCAGGGTTAAATGGTGTTCGCACTTTTAGAAGAAGCTGGAATTTGTTCGCAGGTACTTAGTTAGTATAAGAACTAGATGTAGCCCGCGACCACCCAGATGCGGCATATAAATATCAAGGTGCCTCCCGAGCTATTTGAACATTATCAAGCAACGGAGAAGAGATCTTATCAATATAAGTTTTTACGCTAGAAAAATCTTTATCACTTTACCTACCTCTATTTTGAATCATTGAGCCTTCCTAGACAATCTCCGTCTACGATTAAGATTATCGGCCTGAGTTATCTTGCAAGACTTTGAGATAGGCTCCCGCCTAACACATACCTCGTAAAACTTGGAAAAAGAAAGAGGGGAATTGCCTATACTAGCCTTATTTTCATCAAGATATCTTTCATAGATCGAACTATAAGAAAGATGAGAGGGAAGATAAACTATTGTCTCTAGCTCAATATAACTAGTAACTCTTCCATCTTTTAGCTTTCGCTTGTAGGTTCAAGTAGCAATTGCTTCACCCTCTTCCTCTTTTAATATTAAGAGAAATTCTTGTACATTAGTAATAACTTGATCAGAGAGTTTGTTAGAAGGGGCATGATTGTGATTCCCATGCTGCTTAGGGATAGGCATTTGAGTTTCATGTAGGTAGTGAATTAAGAGATAAAGGCTCTTATGTGATATATTCCAAAAGGTTGTAAAAACATCTCAACAAACAGTATCAACAAATGGAAGAACATACCTGATTTTTCTATTTTGACCTTTTCGTTTACGATAGTCCTTATGTTCTGCTTTCCACTCATTTTCTCTATCTGAGCTATTGGATAATTGAGGAGACAAGAGATATGTAATCATAATCTTCTTCTCCTTCTGTGATGGCTTATCATGATATGATAGCCATTCTTTCCATGATTCTATATTAGCTTTTTGCATGCACCTTGATTTGCATGAACATGCTTGTAGGAGTATTTCTACACACTTCTCCGTAGTTTCTACTTCTTGATTATCTTCAGTTTCTATTTCAGAGTTTGAATTTACAATTAATATTCCTTAAATATAAGTAATTAGAAATTTAAACTTACCTGTACCAAATAAACTCTCAATATCTAAACTACTACCCTCAGACTCAGATACTGAGTTTTGAGAAACACTATCGGAGGAGCAAATACTATCATTGAGATCCATGATAAGATATAAGCTGTGATAAAAAAATGATAAAGATTTTGAATGTAATAGAAGAGTGCAATAGTGATGTTTTATGAAGGGAAGTTCTTAAAAATTATGATATCTAATATGCACTTTTAAACATAATAGATCATTGGTTTTTGTTGCATTAAGCTTTGTAACACAGGTTTATAATGTCTGTTAAAGATATAAAATATCAAGATACTTAAATGTATTTTTGAATAACTAAAGATTGTACTCCTAAAAATATTTCAAAAGTTGTTTACGTACAGACTTTGAGGTAGGCTATTCATCTATGTAAAAAAAATATTTTGGCTAATTTGTGAAAATAATCATTAAAGATCCAGTATTGCTCCATTTTTAAATTTAAATATATTTTGAGAAGTCAGGAGTATACTCTATCATATACTAGAGACTCAGAACTATTTAGTTAGTTTTGTGGTTGCCGGCAATTGTTGGCATTTTCGCATAAATGCACCCATATTTCTTTATTTTCTACTTACTAACTTAGGAAGAGAGTTAGTCCTCAGGCTTAAGATTTACCTACAAGTTAAGAGGAGGGTTCAAACCTGTAATTTTCTTATTATCAGAGGTATTATTCCAGCATAATATTTTCATAGATAAAAGTTAGACAAAGTTCTTTTCTTTTCTTTTAATTCTTTTGGCAAGTGCTTGTACTTAATTTGAATTTTAATATTCTTACTTCACTGTTAGGCGGGAGCCTATCTCAAAGTCTTGCAAGATAACTCAGGCTGATAATCTTAATTGTAGATGGAGATTGTCTAGGAAGGCGCAATGTCTAAAGTAGAGGTAAATAGAGTGATAAAAGATTTTCTAGCGTAAACAATTTTATATTGATAAGATCTCTTCTCCGTTGCTTGATGATGTTCAAATAGCTCGGGAGGCACCTCGATAGTTATATACCGTGTCTGGGTGGTCGCGGGCTACATCTAGTTCTCATACTAACTAAGTACCTTCTAATAAGCTCCAGCTTTTTCGTACAGGTGCAAACACTATTTGACCCTGACAATTCTGTTATCTCATTCGACTTCCGAATCACAATACCATGAATTTTCCTGACGGTGCTCCCACACATCAGTCCATTGGTCACGATCCATCTTCATCGGCATAGAGTCTTGCTTACCATTGCATACGCAGAATGGTCCCTATGATTGAACCAACACAGGGGCCAGCTTTGTTATCGAACCTCCCAGTATTGCAGATGTATCCTGCACTCGACAGCTGCGAGGTATAAGATAGACTTGTTCCGATAATCGCACTAATAGCCATTATCTCTCCATAGTCATATTGTTCTCGTATAGCTCCGTCGGTATCCGAGAATACTAGTTACCTATGTGAGTGTGGGTATGCTTGATTTCTCAAACTACCTCATCCAACAACACCATTCACTTCTGTGACGTCGACCGATTTGGCTCGAACTACTTGCATAAGCTCTCCAAAGGCCTTCATTCATATATCCTGCGAACGAGATCTGGTTGGACAGACGGCCGTGAAGTATACGGGGTTACGAGGAGGGCTCCAATGACCATGTCTTTGGTGAGAGGACGCTACTATGGCGGTGTCTGCCGATGTAGCGCCGTCCCAACGCTGGTGCGGGAGGGGCGTGTTGGCTTGTCCTTTTGAACTCAGACTCCTAAAGTAGGGTAACTATAGGTCTTTATTCACTAATGGAAGGCTGAACCTTCCAGTATGCCTAACATTCACCTAAACTAAACCTCCAACCTTGACTCATTACTGACCTCCAAACCTCCGTCTCTATCAGAGAAATAAATATTGTCTAGTAAAGTAAATTCATTGCAAATTAACTGTCTTTGTGTATGCCCACTTTACATGAAACACCACGTAAGCTATTGTCCCTTAGCAAAAGTAACCAAACACTTGGCACAGCAATGCTCTATCGCAACCCCTCCCCCATACTTCCCAACCACGTTACATCTCTTTCAGAACCAAATATCCTCCATAATGCATCCTCGCAGAAGTTACAGACATAAGCCAATACTTACCAAACATCTTACCTCTTATCAAAGGGGTCAGGTGATTGGACAGCAACCAAGTGGCAGATTCTTGAGGCAAATTTCTCTTCTCTTTTTACCTCAAAATCCTTCTCTCTACTGTTTTTCATACTATCCACAAATCTCAACAAGGTGGAGGGGAAATAAAGCATTCAGGTAGACCAAGAGTGTAACAGGGTCTTGATACTGGACGTTAGTCCAAGGCACACAACGACAGGAAGGTCCTAAACGGTAACAGTCGTTTAGCGTGAGGGTTCGGAGATGATAATCTCAGGTCAAGGCTGATCGCGTAGCAGCAGGTCAGGGTCAGGGTTCGTGGGTTCTTGGCGTGGATCTTGGATATCAGAATAGAAGACGTTATATTTTGAAATACAGGAGTCGTGAAAGAAATACCTGGTAGCGTAAAGAATCAAGGAAATAAGAGGGCGGGGCCCCCTTATATAAAGGGAAATCCTAACTCAGCCTTTTGCCACCCGACTCATATCCCAGTATGAGTCACATATCCGTGTAACCAAGGAAACAATACAATTTGGTCGTAAACCTTACAAAAGAAATCCCTCATAGCAACCGTGTAACAAAGGAAAGAACACCAAAGATATCCCAACAAGTATCTCACCGGGAGACCGTGAGAGCAGGGCCCTCCCCAGGGCCGAAGTCCCCTGAGGCCTATTCCGGATTCTCCGGTAATGGTCCAGGTTTAAGTGGGTACCGTTCGTGGAAATCATCAACTGCTTTTAGTTCGTTGATTGATTCAGCTGGTTCCCATGTTGTCTCGTCGTATCCCTCCCATCTCACTAGATACCACAACCGGTTCCTGACGAATTTGGAATCTAAAACCTCCTGAACCTGCCACTCCTCTTCTCCTTCAACTTCCACGGGTGGAGGTGGTGGGATTATCTGTCCTTCTAGGGGGTCATTGGCTACTAGGTCCAATAGCGACACATGAAAGACGTTGTGTATTTTCATCGTATTCGGCAGATCCAGACGGTAAGCGTGTGTTCCTATCTTTCCCTTGACCTCATATGGTCCATGACGTTTGTTGTCCAACTTCCGTGAAGGTCGACGTGTTCTGACATTTTTAGCGTTCAGCCAAACCTTATCACCGATTTGAAAGGAGGGAGCTGGGACTCTGCGTCGATCAGCATTTTCTTGTTGCCTTTCTTGCGCATAACCCATTTCGGTTCGAAGGTGTGCATGAAGTTCTGTCATAGTGACAACGAAAGATCGTGCCTCTTGGTCGTCAGTCGGAAGGGTTTGTTCGTCAAGAAAGTCTATACGAGGATCATAGCCGTAGTTGGCAAAGAAGGGAGAGGTACCAGTAGTCTCGGATGCATGATTGTTCCCCATAAACTCCGCCATTGGTAACCATTGACACCAGTCATCCTGTTGGTAATTCACATACGATCGTAGGTATTGTTCTATGATACCATTAACTCGTTCTGTTTGACCGTCAGTCTCAGGATGGAATGCAGTAGATAGACCTCGGTCGATCTTGAGCCTGTGACAGATGGTTCCCCAGAACTCAGCAGCGAACTGTGGCCCTCGATCTGATATAATCGTCAGTGGCAACCCATGATGTTTCCAGATGTTATCCAGGAATAGGTCGGCAAGAGAGGGGGCATCGATGGTGGTACGACAAGGGACGAGATGGCGCATCTTAGTTAGTCAATCTACCACTACCCAAATCGCATCGTTACTGTTGCTCCAGGGTAGACCGGTTACAAAGTCCATTGATATATCTTGCCATGGTTGATAGGGAATAGAGAGAGGCCGAAGGATACCAAACGGAGCGTGACGAGTCGTCCGACTTCGTTGACAGATATGACAGTTTGCCACATATCGTGCGATCTCTTTTCGCATGCTCGGCCAATGGTATCGTCTGGTAATTAGTTCATGTGTTTTGGACCTGCCGGGATGACCAGCAGCAGGGGCGTCGTGGTTTTCTCGAATGATGGCCAGTTTCAAAGGTTCGTGAGCGGGAACATAAAGACGATCTTGATACCGCAGTCGGTTACCATCCCTGGTACATTCGGCTAGGGATATCAGACGGCTATGTCGTACTCCTTGTTCCAGCATTGTGAGTACCTAGTTTGGAAGGGAGTCAGCTCGATAGGCTTCTGTCCATAATTCACTCAATGGGGACGCTCCAAAATGAAACGGAATATCCGCCAACAAACCCAGAGACTGGGACTTGAGAACCACCTGTGTCCTATGTGTCTCGCCTTCTAATATCTCTTCGTCCGTCTGTCCCGCCATCCTTGTCAACGCATCTGCCTTTCCATGTGCTTTACCAGGTACAAACTCAATTATATAGTTGAACTGTGACAGGAACTCTGACCATCTGGCTTGTCGTTGGTTGAGTAACCTTTTTGTGGTAAAGTATCGTAGGTTCTGATGATCCGACCGTACCGTTACAGGTCGTCCGACCAAGTAAGCTCGCCATTCTTCGAAAGCGCGTACCACAGCCATCAACTCTTTGTCATAGATGTCGTAATTACATTCGGCTGGGGTGTGTTTCCGTGAAAAGAATGCGATCGGATGTAAGAGCCCGTCAGGTCCCGGTTGGGACAGTATGCCGGCAGAGGCAACGTCGGAAGCATTGGTTTCCACTATTTTCTCTTTGTCGAAATCAAAATGGATCAGGATGGGGGCAGTAGTAAAGGCTTCCTTCAACCTTTCGAAAGCGGCTTGACAAAGATCTGACCACATGAATGGTGTACCTTTTTTTGTCAATTGGGTCAGTGGTCTAGCCAGATGTGAATAGCCTTGGATAAAGTGCCTATAGAAATTACCAAATCCCAAAAAGGAGCGGACATCGCGTAACTTCTTAGGAATCGGCCATTCAATGATCATGGTGATCTTCGCGGGATCCATTCGTAGGCCTTCCGTGATGATGATGAAACCAAGGTACTCAACGTTGTTGGTGTGAAATTCGCATTTCTGAGGTTTTACCTGGAGTCCAGCTTTCGTTAATGCTTCCAGGATTTGTTTGACGTGTTCGATATGTTGTTCTTCACTCTCAGAGTATATCAGTATATCGTCAAGGTATGCTGTACAAAACCTATCCAGAAATGGGCGTAGCGCGTCATTAATGTATGCTTGAAAGGTAGCGGGGGCGTTGGTAAGCCCAAAGGGCATGACGAGGGACTCAAAAAGACCGTATCGTGTACGAAAAGCTATTTTCCACTCTTGACCTGCTTTCATGCGGATTAAGTTATAGGCTCCGCGGATATCTAGTTTGGTGAATATTTTTGCTCGGGAAAGCTGCATAAAGGTTTCTTTAACCAAGGGCAAAGGGTAACGGTTTTTGATCGTTCTCTCGTTAAGTCCCCTATAGTCAACACATAAGCGTAGAGAACCTTCTTTCTTTTTAATAAACAAGATTGGAGAAGCAGCAGGGGAGGATGATTCGCGGATGAACTTCTTATTCAGATTTTCGTCTAGCCATTCGTATAGGGCTGATAGCTCAGGGGGGCTCAGACCGTATATTGGTCCGAAGGGAGGGACGAATCCCGGGCGCAGTGGTATCTCATGATCATACTTTCCGTGAGGTGGTAGTTGATCTTCTGTTTTGTCGAGGAATAAAGGAAGGAATTCATGGTATTGTTTGGGAAGTATCTGAAGTACTTCATCCTTGTCGAGTACCTTGTGTCCGAGAGCACATTGTGCAGCATAGGCGCGTAGGAAATGTGGTAACTCTTCCTCGATTCCATAGGCCATTGTAACGTCGTTAACGCAGTTCCTCAAACAATATTCAGATTCAAAAGTAAGGGAGTTAGAAGCGAAGTCAATCTTGACATCGTGGTGTTTTAACCAGGGTATACCGAGTGTTAGATGGTATCCCCCAAGCTTGGTAACAAAAGCAGAAATCATTTCATGGTGGTTGTTAATCAACAACCCGATCTTGGTAATGTGAGTAATTGCTCCGGAACTCACAGGTCGTCCGTCGATGACCGTCAAGGGTCGTGGTTCTTTGAGTTCAAACAAAGGAAAGTTATGGCGCTCGGCGAAAGCCTTGTCGATGAATGCGTATCCAGTTACTCCTGGGTCTATTAGAGCATGGGATCTAATCTCGTTATGGTTGTCAACAATCGTACATGCCATTACCAAATGATTAGCTTCAATCCCATTCTCCATGTCGTCAAGAGATAAACCGGATAAAGAAAGTAACGAAGAAGGCGATTCTTGTCCCATGACAGTGCCTTGGACTGTACATGGGACGGTTAGTTTTCCGAGTGTTCGAACTTGGGACGAGAGTCTTCAGGAACTACTGGCGGAGGTGCACGAATGGTAGCAGCATTGGCTCTGGGGTGACTTTGTCTGTTTGGATATTGTCGAGCCATGTGGTTTGCTCCACCGCAGTAGAAGCATTGGCCGCGTGGGATGCGATCTTCACGTTGTGTTTGTGATAGGCGACGTCGTCCAGCTGAAAGGTCCATGGGGCCTGCTTGAGTACCTGTAGAAGTGGTGGTAGTCGTAGGAGGAGTAACCGATTTTGGTGTCGTGGTCGTGGTCGTCGTAGATGATCTCCATGTAGAAGATGACCCCTTTCGTTCCGCTGCGCGGGCACGGATCTTGTTATCCACACGTTTGAGCAATATGATATATTGGTCAAGTTCGTCGGAGGTGTCCAGGGTCACCAGAGCGTCCTTGAGTTCGGCACTTAACCCTTCGTACAGTGAGGTTCGCTTAGCGGCATCGTTCCAAGATACCTCAGCAGCATATCGTTGGAAATCTGCTAAGTAGTCCGAGAAGTTACGGTTCTTCTGACGCAGACTTTGTAGATTCCGTTTGGCGGTACGGACCCTATCAGGGTCACCGAAGGCGTTTTCGAGTAGGGTGATCAGGGCTTCCACACTAGTTATATTAATGTTTCCTTCATCAATAAGTGGAAGGATTTGTTCGTAAGCTTTCCCTTTCAGGAAACCAACAGCATATGCCAACCGATATTAGACATCCACAAATTTGTGGGCATCTCCAAGGAACTTGGTACGTAATTGTGCAATGAACGGGCGAAGTTGGTCTTGGGATCCGTCGAACTCCTGTGGCTTGGGGATTGATTCTCGCTTAGGGGGTCGTTCGCCTGCTGGCGGAGCGGGTCCCCCTGCGTTTGCAAGTGCAGCAGTTGCAGTTGCCAGTGCAGTGTTCGTGTTGGTCAACGCGGTGTTAAGGGTAACTATGGTGACTCTGTCGCGCTCTAGGTCAGTCTCGATGGCTCTGTACCTTGCCTCGAGTCCTTGTCCCTCTGTAAGTAAAGCATCACATTCTTCGGTAAGTGCGTCTCGTTCTTCTGCAAGCGTTTCTCTTTCATTGGTTAGAGTTTGAACGCGTTGTTGTAGCTGTTGGAAGCGAGGGTTTTGCTCGAGCGGCGCAGGGGTGCCTTGTCGAGAAATGGAAGGGAGAGCCGGGAGTCCGTTGAGAGAAATAGCAAGATCGCGCGCGGTGCAGAGTTGCTGTCTGATCCGATCTTCGGATAGTCGATCAAACTCGTCATTGGTAACAGCCAACAATTCGGTCAAGGCAGTTAACGCAGCAGTCGGAAGTTCGACACGTCGAGACATGGTGTTGTGTGGGTTGGATCCTCGTTAGACGCTATCTTGTGTAACGGGGTCTTGATACTGGACGTTAGTCCAAGGCACACAACGACAGGAAGGTCCTAAACGGTAACAGTCGTTTAGCGTGAGGGTTCGGAGATGATAATCTCAGGTCAAGGCTGATCGCGTAGCAGCAGGTCAGGGTCAGGGTTCGTGGGTTCTTGGCGTGGATCTTGGATATCAGAATAGAAGACGTTATATTCTAAAATACAGGAGTCGTGAAAGAAATACCTGGTAGCGTAAAGAATCAAGGAAATAAGGGGGCGGGGCCCCCTTATATAAAGGGAAATCCTAACTCAGCCTTTTGCCACCCGACTCATATCCCAGTATGAGTCACATATCCACGTAACCAAGGAAACAATACAATTTGGTCGTAAACCTTACAAAAGAAATCCCTCATAGCAACCGTGTAACAAAGGAAAGAACACCAAAGATATCCCAACAAGTATCTCACCGGGAGACCGTGAGAAAGAGAGTCTACCAAAGAGCAGGATGATGCAATGTTGAAGCTAGCTCTTCATAACAGAGAAATCTCTTATGAGGAAATTGCTATTAAAGCTGCATTGAAAGCCACTGGACATACTGTGGGGAGCAGGCTTGTAGAGAAGCATTTGCATAAATGGATAGCAAAGGAGAGAGAGTATTTGGATGAGGAAACTGCTGGAAAGAGATTGGGATGGGCTTTGAACCATAGAGATTAGACTAGAGAGATGTGGAAAAAAAGACAATATGGGAAGATGAGGTTTCTATAGAAAGAGGTAGAGGGAAGAGGAGAAAATGGATATTTAGATATCCTAAAGATAAATGACATAAGGACTGCATTGAGCCTACTGCTAGGAAGGGTGAGAGAAAGGTCAGCCAGATGATGACTGGTTTCTTTTATGGGGAGAAGTATGGTTTCTTTCTACCTGTCTTTCCTGATCCTAATTCTGCTGCTGGAGGGGTTACTTCAAGGTCAATTATTCAGGTTTGTGATTAGTATGGCTTTCTAGATATATGGGGAGAGATCAGGGCAGAAGTGGGAGAGAAGGAAACTTTTTTGATTATTGACAATGCTGGAACTCATCTTCCCTTCATGAGATGGCTCAGGTCTAAAGGTGTCACCCTCAAAGAAATTGCCCCTTACTCACCAGATCTTAATTCTATTGAACATATTTGGTCACTTATATAAAAGACAAGCTTTGTAAGTATTCCCCTGAGCTTCATCTCATGAAGGGGCCTAAGGATCAGATCAAAAAGGCTATTGAGAAGAGGCTTACTCATTGTTGGGAACTTTTGGATCCAAAGATCTTTAATAACTTGGCAGAATCTATGGTTGACAGGATTGAGGCAATTATTGAGGTAGATGGATGGTATACAAAGTATTAATTAAGATCATGTATTTATTCTATTTTTTTATTTTTTTTAATTGTGGTTTTGGTAGTCATTTGTTGAACTATCCAGTGTTGAGAGAGGTGCGCACGCCGTTGCTTCATGGTGTTCGGTTAATTTTGCTAAGGGACAATACTTTTTGTCAACTTTTTTAACTTTGAAAACCCCTACTGGAAATCTAGGCTAATATGATTGAGACTAGTAGTTTGCATGGAAGGTAATCAAAACCAAACAAGACCGATTTCAAATCAATCCGAGCAGGTACCCGCGATCTTGCAACGAAGGGGGGGGTTCGATCAAAAATGATCGAAGGACTAGGAATGCGATTTTTCAAACCGGGGGTTATAAGATGAAACCCCTTCTAACAAAATGGTAAGCAATGATATTTGAAGGCAGTTAGAAGCAAAGAAGCTAATAAAATGATAGGGAAAAGAAGTGAATATACCAGAAGCAGCAAATAGATTGGCACCACTGCTTTGCTTCTCCTTCTTCTGAGCAATAAATACTTACACAGCTGGGTCAAAGGTAGAAATTCCCTTAAGAGTTCCTACTATTTTTGCTTACTAAGACATTAAAGAACCCCTTAATATAATATATTTGTACTAACAGGAAGCATTCCAGTCCTGGCTATCTATCCTACGGCAGTACATTCCCGAAGTACGCTAGTTCATCCCTCATACCAAAATAAACAAACAAAACAAAACAAAATCAAAACAAAACAAAATCAAAACAAAACAAAACACAAAACAAACAAACACAATAAATCTCATGTCCTGCATGATCCTAACAACACACTGTCACACTTCCTATAACACCCTTCAACAGTCCTTACATGTAATCCTATGCCAAACTTCAACATATTTTTACCGCATCCCACACAATCTATCCTTTTCTCCTTACAACCGTCTTTAAACCACCTAATAACAAGAGCAGTCTTGTATTCCTCATCCCACTTATCCCATCCCTGGATCGTCTCCTCCCAAAACATCTTTCTCCAAGTTTCTCCACATTCTCTCCTCCTTTTTAAATGTACCCACAAACCAGAACCACCTGGTCTTGTGGTACTCCCTCCACCACAGTTACCACCGCAACCCCTACATTTCAGCTCCCTCTCATCTGCGAAGAAAAATTCACTCTTGTCTAACACCCGAATTTCTTTCAGACATCTTCCTTTGTGAATTTTCCCGCACTTGTCACAACCTCCTGCTAATGCCTTTTCCGTGACACCCCCTTTCAATACTGTGCCCATTTTCCGAAGCCCCGATTCAAACCCCTCCCCTTCTAACCCCCCGGGTTCGATTATTATCGAAGGCCTTGTTTGCAACACTGGGTACCCGGGTCTCCTTATTTCTCACCATATAGCATCAAATTCTGCAAGAGCCCCAACGACTTTTTTTTGTGTTTTGCTTTTGCTTTTGTTTTTATGCTCCATGGCTGGTCGGGAGGTTCGAGATCGTGGACCGAAGGAAGGGCGGGAGGAGGGAACAGAAAAAGGGTAAAAGAGAAAAAGAAAAGAAATCATGTGATGTGAGACTGGAGCGATCGATGGCGATGGGGGATGACGATGGAGAGGATTCCCGGGGGATATTGTAAATCACTGTACAACACAGTGTCATACAATGAGGACAACCGGCACTCCAGTATCGGTGCCTTTGTTTTTCCGGCGGGGAAAGAGCGGGGTAATGCTACGATACTCGGGCACAGCATTTTGCGTTTTTTAAGGCCTCCGGAATGGGGAATAAATGGGTGGTTCACTAATGGGATACGGTAACTGATGGCTTCACGGCACTGTATTTTGCAGGAACTATGGTGGCTTGGGCTATCGTACAGGCACGCAATTCATGTTCCCGAGACTTTTGAAAAACACACAGTATGTGTTTGGTGGTGATGAATGGAGGAAAGAGGCAAGTGAATAACGACAAAATACCGTACCAACAGACCAGAACCGACCGGACCGACCGAATAAAAGCAGATGAAAAATGCAAAAATTGGAAAATTGGAAAAATGGAACGCTAATAATTACTTGTACACCCCATCCGCCATACCGACCGACTCCCGAATTCCAAAACCCATAATTATGACAGGAAATCATGATATCGTGAGAAAAACTCGCGTGCCGCCCACTATCAGCAAATCTGCCCCTCCTCCATGACCATCTCCAATGTGCTAGCAGTGCTAAGTCCACTACCAACTCTACCACACCTTCCAATACTGCTCCTAGACCCCCTCGGTCCCCAATTGTCACTCCTCGCCCCCTCCGTCGTTCGTCGGACCTTCCTAGACCTTCGTACGTTTCCAGCACTCAAGCTCCTACTTCTTCGTCTCTTCCCTCCTCCGCCCCCTCCACCACCACCACCTTCTCCTCCATCCTCCCGTAAAACCCTCAATGGTGCTCCAAAAAACCGTGGAAGGGTAAATGGCGAATACCCCACTGATGCACTGTCATCATTATCCCCCTCCCAGTCGCCCTCTCTCTTCGTCGGTATCCCGATAGCACCATAATTATCCACCTTCCTCATTAATGGTTGGAACGCATCCAGGCTCTGCTTGTGCCCGTGTAGTCTCCAGAATTTAGTGCCGCGAGGACGCATCCAACGGCGATCGTCTGGTTGGCCATTGCGAAGGACACGGCCCTCCCAGCCCTTATTTCGTAGGTTGGTCAAGACCCGAGCAAAGTGTTCCTCCCGTTGAATGTCGGAAGGTGTTCGGGGAAGATTCAATCTTTTTCGATACCATTCTTCATATCAATTAGCCCTTACTATTATGGACGGTGGACAGAGAGTGGAAGTGGGGGAAACCTCTGAAAGGAACCACGCGTTTGGTCCTCCATGCGCCTCTCCGATGCGTCCTAACAGAGTAATACGTCGGCTCAACAGCGGACACGCACCATACCCACCCTGTAATGAGCGTGAATACCAGAGCGAAGAAGGAGAATACGAGTATTACTAGGAGAATTCCGCTAGTGGAGGGGTTTCCGGGTATGTAGTAGTCGTCGCTCTCGTTATCTTCCCCGGTGTTGCTGCCGCCGAGGGTGTAGGTTAAGGATAGGGGCGCCATCTCACCACGGGAAATAGCATAGAGAGAGGTTTGTTTCCTTCTCGTTCCCCACCTCTGTTAAAAATCGAGACCAAATCCCAAGATCCCAAAAATGTTATTAGGATTGGAAGAAAGGGGACTAAGGTGAAAGGTGAAAGGGGGGAATTGGAAGGGAAGGAGCGCTGACTGCTCTGTTTAACCTCACCCTGCTTTCCCAGCAGTGTAAAAAGTACCGAATTCTACCCCACACCCCTTCTCTTTATTCCCCCAGCTGAAAAAGAAAAAAACATGAATCATTCCTTGTTTTTTTTATTGTCTCTTTTCTCCATGGAGTGGCTTCCCTATTGTAGATTGCGGGGAATTCACTTAGTCTAATTGGGGTTGTCAATTACTCTTACAAGATGAAACTTGACGACTTTGGTTGGAAGATCGGGCGATCCTTGGGGGTTCAGATGTGAGCTTGGCGTCGTCGGTTAGGAATGGTCCAGAATGGCTGAACGACGGATAACTTCGCTCCGTTGGGCCCAGCCCAGTCTGAAGATCTGAAGAGTGCATACCGCGCAGAGGGGTAGAACAGGGGTTGTTCGGATGGATGATCTCGTGAGGTTATATACTCGAGTAGGTAACGGCATTGGTCTACAACCCCTCGAGATGCACTCTGTTTGACGTGCTGGATACAAATCTTCCGCTTCTTTGCCTGAATTCTGTTTTCTCCCGCGCACTGTAGCTTCCTGTGCAACTCGCAGAGGCAAGTATTGTACTCGAGTACAGTTATCATACGTCTGCTCGAGTACTCCAGTCCGACCGAGGTTACCAACTGTTCAGCACACTGACGCCTAAACCTTATCATGCGCATGGGGAAAACCCGACCAAGCGGATACCGGTAAGGCTGATGAAAACTCGAGCCTGTGCAGAGAGGTATGGGCGCTCAGGGCAGGTGCATGGATTGGTATCGGTGCCGTATGGTGTACTCTGAATCCCATTATGGCGGCTCTGTGGATCGCCATAGGTCATCGAGGAGAAGGGGGATGAGGAGCATTGATTTGGCTACAATATCGTGGGCAGTGTTGTGCTCATAATTGGCTCCTGCGGGAGGAAATTCGGATGAAAAGAATTGGAAATACTGGTATCTTTTCAACAGCCGCCGCCCTCCGAAACTCAACCTCAGAACATCCCGAATGATATCGTATTGCCAAAATGGAGCGACGTTAGACATGCCGGGAAGCTCAGAGGCGCTCGAGCACGAAGTTCACCGAGCAGAGGCTGTCGATTGAATCGAATTGACCCAGATGGAGTTAGAAAAGGCAGCTTGTTTGCTGCAGCGTATTCCCTGGCTGCCAGCATACAGTGCCTGGCGTTCCACCACATCAGGGAATACAAGTCTTTCCGAGAGGCACAGTACAGTATGTCGGAAAGTTGGTCACGAGGTCCAATACGCATGGCATTCCGAAGGTTCATTTCGTGATATCATTAGAGAGTCTTCTCCTACAAAGTTTGCTTTAGCTCTACGTATTTTGCCAACTAGCACTGCGATACTATTTGCTATCCGCACACGACCTATCGGTATATTATACCTTTTGCTACCGAGCTAACATCACCCCCGCTGTTGTGCCTGAGATGAAAACAGAGGAAGCGATCGGCCGTCAGATCAGGCCAGTCAGCTTAACAATCGTTCCGAATACCAGTTTGACAACAGTGCTCGGGTATAGTGCGGGAAAACCAAAAACTGCACCAGCTCCTGTGCCAAAATGCAACCGATCCAGTGGCCAAGACAGCCAGCAATCGTTCATGACGGCCCTGTAGTGGTGTGTGCAACAGTTTTTACCCATAAGGAGTCCTGAGACACCATTGAGATGTTGCATAGTTTAATGTCTACCAGCAAAAAAATGGCTTTTTCAATTGTCAAAATCATCTTTATTCAGGGACTTCCTAATATTTAAAAACCACTACACTATTCTTGCAAGCTTTCTCTTTCGTGTAGTGGTTTTTTTGTCTTTATCAGCATATGATGGGGCGGATTTTGAAGAACGCAGACATGCAAATCCCGGTTCAGGTTTTGGTTTTCCGGCACCATACCAGTATTTGCGCTCCTAATCATCGTCTAGCGAGAGCAGGGAAGCTTCCACGTTTTCCCTGCGGACGGCGGTTGCGCTGATGCAACTTACACATTGGTTGCTATTCAGGAGTGCAAGATTAAACTTTAAAGTGTATAAAACTGTAAAACGCCCATCATCAGATTGAAGAATCCGTTCTTATATTTGGAGGGTAGGTATCATATGATAATATACCGATATTCTCCATTCTGTGTGCATGATAGGGTTAGCCCCCCCACCCCCAGAAAGTATGGCGGCCATACCAGTAACGTCATACCGTAAATACTCGCCAAATCCGCCATCCCGCGGGGCCACAGCCATGTCGGACGTCGCCATGCAACCGAAAACCTAGACACCAAATTCAATCGCCTTGAACAAAAAATCGACGACAATGACAAAAAAACCAATGGTGCAACGAAGGGGGGGGTTCGGTCAAAAATGATCGAAGGACTAGGAATGCGCTTTTTCGAACTGGGGGGGTTATAAGATAGAACCCATTCTAACAAAATGGTAAGCAATGATATTTGGAGGCAGTTAGAAGTAAAGAAACTAATAAAATGATAGGGAAAGGAAGCAAATGTAACAGAAGAAGCAAATAAACTGGCACCAGCGCTCTGCTCCCCCTGCTTCTGAGCAATAAATACTCACACAGCTGGGTCCAAGGTAGAAATCCCATGAGAGTTCCTACTATTTTTGCTTACTAAGGCATTAAAGAACCCCCTTCAATCCCCATTTTCAGAAGCCCCGATTCAAACCCCTCCCCTTCTAACCCCCCGGGTTCGATTATCGAAGGCCTTCTTTGCAACACTGAAAAAAAAACAAGACACTAGATTCAATCGCCTTGAAAACCAATAGACGACAATGACAAAAAAAGCGAGGCCCGTATGGGCCGTATCGAAGAAAGCCTATGCTCGCACGGTCCAAAAAAATGAAGGAAGGCCAAGAGCCCGACTAGAAAGACTCCCGGTCTCATCCTCATGGTGAGATTTAGACCAAGTAAGCTGTCTCGTTCTCTCCTATATAGACTGCACAACTAACACATGAAAACGTAGCAACCGTGTTCGCTTTTTTTTATTGTTTGCCTACCGTAAGAACTGGAATAATTGAACCTCGCGCGAAGACGTCTGAAATTCCCTCTCTTGGATAGGGGGGGTCGAGCGCACAGCGAAAATTGACTCCCCCAGGCCGTGCTTAAGACAGAAGAAAAAGAAAAAAGAGCCAGACCTTACCAGCAAAAGGCAACTCCAACGTCCTAGCGTGAGGTTCAATTATTCCAGTTCTTACGGGTATTTGATATGAAGGTTCGAAAGTGGGATACTGTCGCACAGGTGGATGGCTTTTATGACTTTAATATGCCAGTCTCACGGCGAAATTGGAAGGGCCTTATGAGGGCTCATTGTGTCTACCATTACCCGATGCTGAAATAAAACCACAGTAGAAAAGAACTGTGTATCTTGAGAGCTCTTGCGTGCAGAGAGACCTTTTCTTTACACTACCGTCTTCGCTTGTGAAATTCGCTAGCTCCGGCTCCCTTCTAATCTCTTGAATCAAAGACAAAAGCTCTTCCATAGGGTTAATAGTGCATGAAGAGCCATCAAATTCCATAAATAAGCAACACCTTGGAATAAACTCGCGTCGGGGGTAGACCGGGGGTGCCCTCAGCGAGGCTTGGCAAATATTAGCAGGTAGTTTTGGTTGAACGTGCCCTTCTTTACTGCCAAGCCTCGCTGAGGGCGTCGCCTCGCTGAGGGCACCCCCGGTCTAGACTACTCGCAAGTTATGTCGGTTCTGGAGGCATGTCAGGAAATGACATCCGGAGTGTGCGTCGGAATGAGAATTAACATTTGACGTCATTCTGAGTATCCGCGTCTCAACTGAGCAAACTCGCGTCGGGGGGTAAATTTATGCCCGTTCCGGAGGTTATGTCGGGAACTCAGATGCGCAAGGGAAGTATACTTCGGTACTCAGGCGAGACTCGAATACTGTACTCAAATGGCGTCAAATGTTAATTCTGGTTCCTGCGCACCCTGCGTATCTCTCTTCCCGACATACTCCAGAACCGACATACCCCCCGGCGTGAGTTTGGTACTTGTGTGCTATTCTACTGGTTCTATGATATCGCGCTTTAGTAGGGTGGTTTCCACTGCGCAATCCGATTGCAGATCTAACGAGTCTATATATAGGGTATTCCCGTGATACTGTATGTCAAGGGTCCGGCCAATTGAGTTAAAGCCGGTATTAACTGCTTGTTGCGACCTGCGTTGGATGAGATACCAAGACCCTACCAATACGATGCTGCGTTTCCCCACCAGGAAAATTCGCAATCTTCTTTCTTAATTAGGAGGGTTTTAGACATCCGTTGTCTCCCAAGTGAGACCTCAACTCCAACCAGTGGCCCGTTAGACTACAGCTGCAGCAAAGCTGAAAGAATTCAGGTTGCCTGCGCCGAAGCCCCTTCCGCGGTGTCATGCTTGCGAAAATCAGATGCGTCCTGAAACCTTGGCGTTTCTTTGGTCCGAACTTGGCCAAGGCTTCGGGATGCTTTTGATTTTCGCAAGTATTTCTCCTTACATAAAGTTACTCGTGCCCTCATACCATACGGGGCTGGGACTCATGGTTGCTGAAGCACACTTTTATATCATATAATACCATTAGTACTTTGATTCATAAGTTAGCAACAATGGGTGATTTGAGGGGTCAATGTTGAAATGCGGTTATGGAAAGGAAATTTGCCCAAGGTCTAGTACGGTATTCGAGTAGAGAATGCTCGGTTTGAATGGCACATCCTAAAGGATATCATAATAGATGGCTTCCTGCAAAATTTTAGAAAAAATGCCCTAAATTTCACCTGGCTATATCTCTACACTAACAGACTGCTGTTGAAGAAGGTTCTATTCCTTAGTCCTTGCCCAGAATTGGTAGAGTATGGGAGTCTAGCATTTTTAGGAATGTCCTGTTTGTTCCATCAGTGCGAAGCCCCCGTAATTGTTAGTCTTGGTGCATGGTCTCTCAAACTTTTGTTTTTTTTTGGGACTCAAAGGCCCACCACCGGTATTGTATCGCGGACAGTTGTCGTTGAAATTTATGGAGACTTGAGCTTATCGATACTCGTCAAGTACCGGTACCAGCAGCCTTTCTGCCGGGTAGCTTCCTTTCCTATTCCCCCCTCCCCCAGCCCCTGGCAGTCTTCAATTATTACTGGGCTCCCAGAAAAATTCACGACCCCCGATATCAGACACTTCTTGTCTGCTACGAGTATTGAGCCTTCCACAAAACCCCGGAATGCTGCCAGGACGGCGAGGGAGGGAGGGTGTGGCCCAAGGAAAGCTGGGCAGGGTCAATGAGTGGGTCAGCTTTGTCAGGACGAGGTTAATTAAACTTATGGGACAGAGCCCAGGTCGGTGCACCAGAAACTTGGCGGTCGGGTAGCATAAACTACAATGTTTCCCTATGTTGCGAGCACCCCGAAAGGCGAGCACTGGCTTACAAAATGCTTTGAACCACGGTTTAAAGCAATAATAACCACGAAAGACATGCCAATAAGTGGTGAGTGCTCGCTACGCCGGGGGCTCGCAACGTAGGGAAACATTGTATCAAGCGTTTGCCGGTCGTTCGCAAACTCCTGCATTAGATCAGTAGTTACTTGACACTACTTGTGCTCGAGTATAAAAGGGTCTTGGGAAATGTTTCTGGACTTTTTCCAATGCCGAATGCCAGGATATGGAGTCTGGTAAAGAATATATGATGCGTATCTATGCTGAGTTAAGATCCCATTTGGGTACGACCGTTCCGTTATGTTGTCCCATAGAGGGCCGTTTCCTTTCCGTTTCCAAAATTCCGAATGGAAACTGCCGTTTTGAAAAATTGGGACCTGTCAACCGTTCCTTCCGTTCAGAAACGGTGAAAATCGACTGTTTCTGAAAAGAAAAAAAGATAGAGATAAAAGAGACGTCTGGGGGTCTTTTTCAAATGGAGAGGTTGTTTTCCTTCCGCTTCTTCCAAACACGCCCTAAACCAGGGAATCTTGTTAGGTTCATGAAAATACGAGCCATCTCGATGCATCGAGACACAGGGTCCACCGTGCCTTCCATCCCGGTGTAAGGGTCAGGGTTCAAAATGTTCTAAAAAAAAAGAAAAGGCTGACGGCAGAAGTTAAGTTACTCGAGGGGAAAAAAATAGAATGCAGCAGGGGGGTACAAGTACTTTCTTGCAATCATGTGTCAGCCCTGGTTGATATCGTAACTCAAAGTCGCCCGCGTATGCACTCGCACAGTACGGTACTGATACTTGAAATCATCGCATCGCGATGTTCACGGCCACTGTCGTTGGGTGCTTTGATCCTAACCTTGGCTGCCATAACTCGCCCTACAACCACTCTTTTGTTTTGTTTTTGCTTATTTTGATGAAAGGGACTTACTTGGGCAAGAAGATACCACTACGGTAATCGTGTTGGTGGCATAAGCAGGAATCCTTCAGCTTGCAACAGCTAAACGGAAGCGTCTATCAAAGTTAGGAGCTGACAAGGGGGATTCCCGAGAAGGAGATTTCATTTGTCTCTATCCAGCACCCACCTTTAGGTGACCTCAGTCCGAGGCAAGGGATTCTTGCTCCTCTCCTCACTTCACTTCACTTTCGCTTCACTCACTCCACATTTGCATTTACATTTGCGTTTTCCTTCTCCGAGAGAAAAGGCCGGTTTCCCGTCTCCAATAAAAACCCCCAAATAACTCCTTTTGTTTAATTTTCAACTCCGGTTTCGGACCGGACACGGTGTCTAATCTAGGGCTATCCGGACGTCAACCTTTATTAGCTTTCCTTCCTTCCTTCTCTTTGTGTCTGACGTCCTTTTTCATCTACATTGGTTGCTGTGGGTTTGCCTTCAACTTGGAGGTGTTCGAGTCCCTGTATTAATTTCTCGGCAGGGGAGCTGCACAGGACTTTTGTTGCTGGTCCCTGGAGAAGAAGCTTGATCCGCGTCTTCCCCTTTTCTTCCTTTTCTTTCCACCCATTCACAGTATCCTTTCTTAAGAGCCTCCTAACCTCAAGCAGCTTGAGGCGCCCCAAGACCCAGGAATTCTTCCTCCCCCTCCTCCTCCTCCTCCTCCTTTCCTTTCTTTTAATCTACTCACTCCCTTTCATCCCTAATCACCACCGCATGCATTCTCTTTTCCGATGATGCCCAGGCACTCTCACGCTTACTCCAACGGCCATGCCTACGGACCAAGCAATACATTCTCTATTTCACCTCATAGGTACTACAAACCCACACTAGTTTCTCCGGTCAAACTTTGCTTATTTGTCTCCATTAAAAAAACTCTCAGATTCCAGCCCCGCACACAACCTGCGCTACGATGGCGGCGGAAGATTCTTTTTAGGATATTCTCGATTTCTACCATCGCCGCCGTAATATTACTGCTCATATTTCCGTCGTTCCGACAGGTCCTCCTCCCATCACTGGGTCTTTCGGCGCTGTTGCGGGATGATCCTTTGATATCCACCGTCAAGCACTATGATCTCTCCAACGTACAGGGAACCGCCCGCGGCTGGGAGAAGGAAGAGAGACTACTCATGTGTGTTCCACTACGTGACGCTGAGGTCCATCTTCCTATGTTCTTCTCGCATTTACGGAATTTCACGTACCCTCATCGCCTGATTGACCTTGCCTTTCTGGTGTCTGACTCGAAGGATCACACCTTGACCTTACTCAAAAACCAGCTGGAAAAGGTGCAAGCTGACCCCGATCCGCTCCAGCCCTTTGGAGAGATTTCTGTGATTGAGAAGGATTTTGGGCAGAAGGTTCAACAGGATGTTGAGAATAGGCACGGTTTCGCTGCGCAAGCGGGTCGTAGGAAAACCATGGCCCAGGCCCGGAATTGGCTCTTGAGCGCTACATTGAGACCTTACCACTCATGGGTTTATTGGAGAGATGCCGATGTGGAAACTGCCCCACCAACTATCTTGGAGGATTTGATGAGACACAACAAAGATGTCATTGTTCCGAGTAAGTCTCCTATGGTGTTGGCTCAATGTCGCGGTTTCGTGTTGCCATCAAATGATGCAAACCCATGTATTTGCTACTTCAGAGGATTCAATTCCCATGAGACAAATACCCACTTTAACCTACTGATTTTGACTTTTATTTGGCTTGAAAATAAAATAAAATACCACATCTGTGCCTGGTTACTATGTTCCTTACATAGTCAATAGTGCTAATGACATGATTCTAACATAGATGTCTGGCGACCACTTCCTGACTGGCTTGGAGGCGAACAGCCCTACGATCTCAATTCCTGGCAAGAGTCAGAGACCGCCCTTGCGCTTGCTGAGACACTCGATGAAGATGCTGTCATCGTCGAGGGATACGCTGAATATGCCACATGGAGACCTCATCTTGCTTATCTCCGTGACCCATATGGTGATCCTGATGTTGAGATGGAGATTGATGGAGTCGGAGGTGTCAGTATTCTTGCAAAAGCACTCGTGTTCCGAGCCGGTGTCCATTTTCCCGCATTCTCTTTCGAGAGGCACGCTGAGACTGAGGGTTTTGGAAAAGTCAGTGACCCATGCTCTCCAATCTATTTTCTTTACTAATTTTGCGATAGATGGCAAAGCGCATGAAGTTCTCGGTCGTTGGACTCCCACATTACACCATCTGGCATCTCTACGAGCCTTCAGCAGACGATCTTAAGCACATGGAGCGCATGGAGGAAGAGAGAATTGAGAAGGAGTCGAGGGAGAAGGAGGAAATTGAACGGGCAAAGAGAGTTAGTGAGAGCTGGCAAGATAAGAAGGGCGAGTGGGAGAAAGATAAGATGGAAATTCAAGATAAGGCCATGGAAAAAAGTAGAAAGGAGCGAGGGGAGCGGAAACCTCTTGGGGGAGGTGAGCAAGGACCGCATGCACATGCCGGTGAGGAGGAAGCGGAAGCAAAGAAGGGAGATGGGGGGAGCAATGTAAGCCTCCGGATCTAGCTAGTTTGTCTAGTCGTCTGTTAATCTACGGATCCCTGCTAACCTTCACAGGCTGAGGCAAATGGCATGGACTCAGCGGGCGATGCATAGGTGTCAGAATATCTTCATTAGGGCTGGCTTAGATTGGGTGTCTGTGGGTATTTTTGTGTACCAGCATGAAACGATATATCTTTTGTTCGTTTGCCTTTATTTTTTCATTCTTAAAAAAAGGGGGGGGGGTTATTTTCTGCCTTTCATTGTATCTCATTGCAATTGCACCCTTTTCCTCTTCCCTTTCCTGCTCTTTCTATCGGAATGAGGGGAGGAGAGAGGGGATCCAGTGGCCACGAGCCATAGGATAACAAAATATATTCTAGGGCGCTAGTAGTGTTTATTCCTTATTCCTTATTTTATTTTCTTGTTCGTTTATCTAGATGGTCGGGTTATTGGTTGAAATAATGGGGTTATGAAGAATTTATAAACAAAACATGAGGGGAGCTAGATGATTACCTACTCAGAGCCATCCCTTCTGTAGATCTGGTCGAAGCTCGCGCTGCGTGATCAATGCTAGACGGGATAAAAATCACATGCAATGAACCAAAGTTATTCTGTTATTATTATTCCAAAAGAAACCAAAACTCAATCGGGATTTCTCGTTTCTCAGCGTGCACAGACAACTCGGATTTTAAAATTCGGTAGGCTTTTCAAATAGGCAAAATAGATAGTAACTTTAAGTGCCAAACGATTATCGTTTGTAGTCCTTGGGAACAGTTGGCAGTGTGTGCAGTATCGGAAAGTCGAGGTCTGAGCTTGGTCCCGAGTGATTATTCCGAGCCAATGCCACATCGTTCGTAGTGGGCGTAGGTGTACTGGTAGTCCTTACGGAATTGTGGTTACCCCTAGGTGCGATTGCAGTAGGGGCAATCCGCAGCTATCCTTTGTTCTGATAATATGATATATGTAATCCTGTACAGCACCTAGCAATGATTGCTTCATGGATGATCACTGACATCTGCTCATTCCTAGTGCATGCACATAATCAATGGAAATCATACTTTCTCCCGGAATTTACCATCCTTTTCCTTCTTTCTTTTTCTCTTCTTCCTCACCCAAATGATTTTTCGAGAAACAGAGAGGAAAGTCACTGTGCAAAAGGTGCGGTCATTGAAATTGCAATTCGGCTTTTGAGGGATTCCTCATGTCGACTAGGGGAGCTTATCTTGGGGAGGGCGTCAGTCTCCACGTCGCTCCTCACAAGGAATAACGTGCGATGCCTCTCAGCCTCGGTAGGTGGGAGGGAATATTCTATCTGGAGGGTAGATGTCCTCCCTAAATTGAGCAGCTCAGGGGGGGTGTAAACACCTCCTCTCATCTCCCGCTCCTGAGTCTCTCTTCTATCTAGACAGCATTGAGTAAAGAAAGAACGTTTTATGTATATATATATACGTACTCCTAAAAGAACCGGCTGCTTGGGAAATTAATCTACATATTAGGTTCTTTTCCTTAGTTTTCACCTCGCACACACTCTCTTATCATTTCTCTTCTCTTCTCTATTACTTACCCCTTCACACATTTACAAATCGGTCACTGCCACACCCCTTTCTCGGGCGGGTTAAGGACCTGTTTGGATACACCGGTTCCGTTCCGCTCTCATACAAATGGTCCTTTTCATTCCGTTTCAAAATGGAGAGAGAGGCATTTTCACAGCAGGAACGGTCACCCGACGGAACGTCCCATTTTTGCCAAAGGGGGCCCTAACACATTTCTCGGGGACCACCTAGAACCTGCCAATTCATTACTTGTTTTACCTGCGAGGAATTCCTCAGGCCAAGTTATTCGCATCATTTCTTTCTGCCTCCAAGTTTTTCTTATCATATTTTTGACACTTTCTCTTCATTAATCACAAGCCCTCACTCATTTGGTAAGTACCCCTTTGCGCCAAGGAGATTATTTTCATCACGATTGATGTTCCTGGTTTATACCCCCGGGCGAGGAATAAGATTGCGGGAATAGAGTGGTTTGGGTTGGATGCCGGCACTACCGACAGGTTACACGAGGGATCTTCCAGTAAGTATTCTCTCCTGCCACCGGTTTCCCCCTCTCCCACACGGCGTTTCTAACCCATTCTCGTTCTCAAATTTCAAGTACAGGCCCTCCTTGCCCTCTTCTTGTTACCTGTGCAAATCCTCTCTTACTCGCACGAGCATCTATATTGAGAAACGGCAACCATTGAAGCGGTCAAGTGAATTACCGTAGAATTTGACCATATAGAGACCGTTGCCAAGCTGATTGCGTAAGGGATTAACATTAAGCTATACTGTATTAGAAGGGAAAAAAGAAAAAAAAAATATCAATGAAAAAGCTAATGGTCCGAGTCCTGGAGTCCAAATTCTACATGTGAATCCTCCGCTTGAGGGAGTTCTGTATTTTCTACTACAGTGATACCGTAGCCCATTTTCTCTTCTGACCGGGCCCAATCTCCAATTACCAATTCCTCCCGAGCAAACCCTTTGATTTTTAGCTCATGATCGCATGAGCCATCTACTGGCAGAGAGATACCGGTATCTCTGAATGATTGAATAACAATTTTCCGCCGTGAATCACTCTGGTGCCATTCCTCCCAAGCTCTGCCCACCGCTTCAGTAGTGACAACTCGGTGTTGACCAACACTCCATTTATCAATCTCCTTTATATCTTCCTTCTCCTCTCTTAATTTCTCTGTGAACTCTTTCACTAGACCTTTAAAAGGTTTATTGATTGCAGTATCAAGAGGCTGTGTCATAGGGGTAGTACCGGCTGGAATTAAGAAGGGAATAATATTGTTGTCTCGGCAGGTTTGAATAACTGAAGGTGTCAAATGTGCCCAATAGCGATCAAAGATAAAAAGAGCTCTCTCTTTTCCAAAAATTGGAACTAGAAATTGGTGAATGAACTTCATAAATAAGGTCTCATTCATCCACCCACTTGCTGAAAATTCAACATGGACACGTTTATCCCATAAGCGACCTTCTCTTTCTCGAATTTTTGGTGCCGGTAGCAGCTGTAAAAATGAGAATAGGAGGAACTCGGGGAACACCATCAGCAAAAATACACAAGAAAAGTGTACATTGACGCTTTTCACTTCCAGATTCAGCACTTTTTGACCATACAGTTTTTGCCCCCTTAATGCTATAAGTCCGACCAGTTAAGTACTCCCAGGGCAATGGTGTCTCATCAACATTGCAAATTCTGTGCTCGGGAATGCCACCTTGATTATCATGGCACATAAAGTGAAGGGTGAGGGGCGAGAGCTGTGTGGGAACTGGGACTAGCTGAGTAAGTATTCGGTTCCGTCGATTAAATCTTAGCCATTGTAAAATTTGCTGTTTATAGTTCTCTGGGAGCGACTGGGCCATATTGGTGACAAATCGTAGAACTATTCGATGCCGAGCAAGGAACCCATGAAACCATCCTTGTGAGAAAACAAACAATTCAGGCATTAGCTGAAGCTCTGGATAGGCTGTTTTCCAAAGCTCCTTTGCATTTCTTCGGAACCACCCATCCCTTACTGGCCTTCCCTGCTCTCTTCGTACCACAAAGGCCTCCCAAAGCATCTTCTCCTTCTCCGGCCACAGGCAGACAAAGGTTGTCGGTATCTCCCGACGCGATATTCTACTATTCTGGTACAGAATGCTATTTCTTACTTCAGGTGAAGTCCATCTTGCGATCGTACTTTTGGGAATTTTAAAAAAGATTGATGCTTCGTCTATTGTTGGAGAACGTGTCTTAATAGCTGTATGAGGTGCTTCGTTCATGAGCCGGTAATATTGAATCCACATAAGAACCTGAATCTTTCGTGACCGTGGATAGCTTCGTTCCACCAGCTGTGTTGGTTTCGCCTATGATTGCTGTGTTAATAAGTCCTCGCATATATCGTGTCACCAATGGAAGTCTTGGTATATTACCTGTAGCATTTGACTCCGGCGTTCTAATGGCTGTGCTTTTCGGCCAGCCCGTGGTGCCTTCTGCCTTGTTTCATCATTGGCCTTAAGCTTCCGAAGTTTTCGAACTGGTGACATGCTAATCCTGAAGAAAACTGAATAATTGGAAGAATAACGCGACAGATTGGCAGTGTTAGGCATACCGGAAGGCTTAGCCTTCCTTTAGTGAATAAAGACCTATAGTTACCCTACCTTAGGATTCTGAGTTCAAAAGGACAAGCCAACACCCCCCTCCCGCACCAGCGTTGGGACGGCGCTACATCGGCAGATACCGCCGTAGTTGCGTCCCCTCACCAAAGACATGGTCATTGGAGCCCTCCTCATAACCCCGTATACGTCGCGGCCGTCCGTCCGACCGGATCCCGTTCGCAGGATATATGAGGGAAGACCTTTGGCGAGCTTATGCAAGTGGTTCGAGCCAAATCGGTCAACGTCGCATAAAGTTACTGAACACTAAAGACGAGAGTAGCGAAGGTGGTCACTAAGTAACGGGACGTTTTTTTACGGACAATGGTTAAGCAACACATTCTATACTCCACGCTCCCGCGATGAAAGTGGCAGAAGTGAATGGTGTTGTTGGATGAGGTAGTTTGAGAAATCAGACATACCCACACTCACACACGTCAATAAGTATTTCCAATACTGACGGAACCATACGATAATGATACGACTATGGAGGGATAATGGCTATTGGTGCGATTATCGTGACAAGTCTATCTTATGCCTCGCAGATGTTGGTTGCAGAATATGTCTGCAATGCTGAGAGGTTCGATAACAAAGCTGGCCCCTTTGTTGGTTCAATCATGGAGACCATTCTGCGTATGCAAATGGTAAGCAAGACTTCATGCCGACGAAGATGGATCGTAACCAATGGACTGATGTGTGGGAGCACCGTCAGGTAATTTCATGGTGTTGCGATTCGGAAGTCGAAGTGAGATAACAGAATTGTCAGGGTCAAATGGTGTTCGC
>Ga0307509_10000190_pt1 | contig 96623 bp, 90 predicted proteins | sample 10_EM_MG_FD_202245 | JGI IMG/M metagenome (GOLD analysis project Ga0307509, IMG submission 202245) | Populus trichocarpa ectomycorrhiza microbial communities from riparian zone in the Pacific Northwest, United States - 10_EM | ecosystem: Host-associated > Plants > Roots > Unclassified | place... | reverse complement strand
GGTGTGTTGTCGGATATGCCGTGGTATACGCCTCCATTATTAATGACGAAAATGATGATAGGGAGGCGGTAGCGGGACATGGTTTCGATTTCAGGAAGGGAGAAGCCGAGGGCGCTGTCGCCTTCTAAGGATATAATCCTTTTTCTAATGGGTGGGGAGGAGGGGGAGGGGGAGGGGGCGGCTTCGTGGGTGTGGTTGTAGGCCATTTCAGCGGCTATGGCGTAGCCAAGGCCTACACCCATTGTTGCGTACGTGCCGGCGTCCAGGCGCTGGCGGGGTTGTGATACGGTGAAGATGCTGCGGGAGATGTCCATTGTGTTGGCGCCTTCTGAGACATAGACTAGGTTGTCAGAACCACCAGGGGACATTGACTCCAGGGCTGATTTAATGAGGGCAAAGGTGCGATGGTATGTTAGTGGGTTTGTTGGCGTCGAAGCTTTCGCCAGGGCTATGGCTGAGTTTTTAGTAGCAGAAACAGAAAGGGTGTTGCTCCAGGGGGAGGCGGAGTGGTGGTGGTAATTTGCGAGGTGGAGCCTTAGCTGTGCGATTACGGAGGTTATGTCCCCGTGGATCGAGAGTGTTGGATCGGCGGTGCCACGCTCGAGTTCTTCGGGGGAGATGTCGATTTGGGCTATGCGTACCCCCGGGGACCACTTTGGCGGCTCGCCAAAGTGCAGGATCCAGTTCAGCCGGGCACCCACGAGAAGGACGACGTCTGCACCTGCGAGGGCGGCGGAGCGGGCGGAGGAGGTGTTGAGTGGGTGATCATCCGGGAGGACACCTTTCCCCTGAGGGGTTGGGAGGAAGGGGATTTTAGTCCTATCGCCTTCGTCAGCCCAACGAACCCTTCAATAGGTGACTAAACAGCAGAAAGCAGCGAGTCCTCACGCATCAATAAACCCCCTCAATACCCCCTCAGCCCTCGCGTACGCCGCTCCCTTCCCAATAACAACCAACGGCCTCTCCGCCCTCTTCAACGCCTCCGCGACCGCCATTACCCTCTGCTCGTCGCCAAGGACTCGTGGCTGCTCCTCCACCCGTTCAATCTGCACAACCTCCCTCGGCACACCCTGGATATAATCCGCCGGCAAGTCCACAAACCCAACCCCTGGTCTCCCGTAGAAAGCGAGCCGATAAGCATCCCGAATCGACCGCGGGAGGTGTTCCAAGCTCGGCGGTCGAACAGCAAATTTCGTGTGGGGCGCGAGTAGCGATACCGCGTCTAGCTGCTGGAACGCACCTTTTGTAGGCCCCGCACCGGTTTCCGCGCTTCCGGCGAGGAGCAAGAGTGGGTATGTCGCGTTCGCCATGGAATTCCCGACCTGCACGACTTTCAATTAGCTCTCCACCGCCAGTTGTAAATGGGTGGGAGAGAGGGTAGAGAGGGTAGACGGCTTACACCAGCCATGGCATGCAACACCCCCGGCCCACCAACAACAAGACAAACCCCTGGTCGGCCAGTCAAGTACCCGTACGCGCTCGCCGCGTACGAAGCCGCTTGCTCGTTCCTGAAGGAAACGAATTTGATTCCTAGGGCTAGACAGGCTTCTGCCACCTCGATTACTGGGATGCCGACTATACCGAAGATTATTCGCACGCCGAGGGATTTTAGAGAGTGTGCGATTAGCTCTGCGCCCGTGTGGATTGGCGGGGGTTGGTGGGACATTGTCTCTCCTTTTTGATTGTTTTTTTGTTTTTCCCTGAGGCTCTGAGGGGTACGGGTCCGTGAGTGGCGCGGCGATGAGGTGAGGTTGGGTTTGAGTTTAGGCTGTCTCTTGCGGGTTGATTCGTGCCATTGTCCCTGAATGACGAAATGGGTTGTGAAGACGGTGTAACAATAACAATGGAAAGAATGGGAGCCGCCGGAAGCTGGTAAAGTCTTGGAAGTTTGGAAGCCCTAACCCATTGGACTGGATGGTTCTAGCTAGATATGGAAACACGAAGATTGAATCATTGGTGGTGGGGGGTGGATGGCAGCAGTTGTGATAGAATAGCGAGTGGAATAAAAGGAAGCGCAAACACTGGCTATCGTGCTGCAGATTTTGACTTTGGGGTACGTAGCATTTTTGGAGGAGTTTGAATGGATTGCAGTGGCATGTTCCTCTCATATCGAGTCACTATCTTGCAGCAATAGGGTAGTGAAGTTTGTAGGGGAGATAGAAATACACATACACTATACAGCCTGTCGAAGCCTTGATGGCAGAATCTTCGATGTTTACGGCAACCCATACTATGGGCCGCTACGCTTGCTGCAATCAATGCTTCTGCCTTGATATTTCACTACAGCGGTTGCGGTGACAGTGCTCACGCCTGTCACCCCTGGCCAGACGCAAGGTAGATCTAGGGTTTGAAATTATTCGTGAATAATAGGGAAAATAGAGCCTAGGTCCATCATATCCTATTTCCTACCCGAATCCCAGGTTTCCTCATCCCCTATACATGTATCATATAGTTTACTCTCCTTACCGAAAACTCACACGAGTGGGTATGATGCCGTTCTCACAAAGTTTTTAACTCTCGGAGAAGCGCTAATATGCCAGAATGGAACTCACCTCTGGCCCGTCCAGAAAAACGTAGATGGAAGGCCAATGTAGATCTCGCTAGAAAGGCCCCAAATCCTGAATCTTGAGCTGCCATTTAGGCGGGTGGTGTAGGGCCTCTTTTTGCCAGAGACAGGCTCCATAGTTAATCAAGTAAGGGGGCACGCGTGGACAAAGCCTAGTCACTAACCCAGGAGAAAAGACAGAAAAAGAAAACGAATCGCTTCGAGCGCCTCGTAAAATTGTTTACGCCCCAATCCACTCACCATCCTTATCTCCTTCCCTTCCCTTCCTCTCCCTCCTTTCCTCTCGTCGGACACCTCTACCACCACTTCCACTATCACCCTCTCTATCGTCCTTAACTAATTCATACATTCCGTTCGTTTAGGAAGTCTGATATTCCTCTCGCTTGGCTAATTTACATTCACACCCACTCACACATACACACTCTCTATCCAGCGTAAGAAATCCCCCCCCCCCCATCACGTGATACGGTAATTTCCTGATCAGAGAAAAAGAAAAAAAGAAACAGAAACAAATCCGTCATGTCCACCAGGGTCATCCTCCGTTCGGACCACGAAGGGCTCTACCAAGAGCGTCCACTTTACTGCCCAATCTACGAATGCAGGTCCTTCATCCCGCAAGCTCGCATCGACTCACACGGGGTGGGAACCTGCATCCGATGCACCTCCAAATCCTGCTGCTTCTGTGGGAAGCTGGGAGTACACGCTAGTCACCTCAACTGTCCTGTCGTAATCCGTATTCTGGAGCGCTCTTCCCGTCACCAGGACTTTGCAAATCTCTCCCGCTCAATGAGTGGGCGTAGTAGGTGGAGGCAGTTGGGGAGTTCTGTTTACCGAGATGAGCACACCGGTGATGCCTCTCTTTTCAGCCTTGCCATTGGCCTGGTGGGTGACGCCGGTGCCATGATTAATAGTATGGAGGGACACTCTGACCGTGTTGTTGGTCGTATTTCCCTCTCCGCGAATTTCTCCGTGAGTATCTGTTTATCATCAACACCCCCCACCCCATGTCAGCCTATCATAAAACTCATGGCTGACAATACTCTTTACGCTCAACCCAGGCAGCACCTGAAGACCTCGGCGGTGTCGAAACCACCGACCCACACAGCCGCCTCACCCGCGACCCGTATCGAGTCAACTCCACCCGAGTTACTCGCTCCATACCAAGACCCGCGATCCCCACTGGAGCCTCACCCAATACCCCTGCCAGCCCAGTCTCTGGCTCTGACTTTCGTGTCCAGGTTGAGAGCCCCCCCGCAGCCAGACCTATCGCCCCCACCAATACCAATACCACTGCTGCCGATGTCGACCAATTATCCCACAGGCGCTCGAGATCTAGAATCTCGGAGGCTCTTTGGCGCCAGATGCCGGACCAAGATCAAATTGAGATTCAACGAAATAGGCACCGCTTCGCCCTGTTGAGAAGGGTGAGGCAGAGGGATTACCATCGTGCTGCCGGATCAGGCCCTACTCTCTCTTAGGCGATCGAGCACGCACAGTTGTTGGATGGATCCCCTAGAGGGGAGAAACCCTGACTAGAAAAAATACACCAGCGTCTCGCGGCGATAGAAACAGTACACCGTAATCTGATCCTCTTTTCCGAAAAAAAAAACCCGATACCAATATTTTTCCTTCCTTCCTCCTTCTTTCTCTGTAGCTAGCTAGTCCCCAAATGAATGACAGATAGACGGGGTACGCGTCCCTCCCACGATTACCCCATTTTTTCTGATTCCCTTCTTTCCCCTTCCCTTCGCTATATCTTCTGTATCCACTCGCTATTTTATATACATAGCAAGGGATGAGATAGCCAGATACCGTTCGCTCTGTCATTATGCTTGATTTTTTCTTTCTTTGTTTCCCACTCTGGCGATTACTGTATAGCATAGTACCGTAACGTTAACATATCTAGAGGTTGCGAGGTTACATCATTCTAGGTATAATAGCTTACCTTATCAAAGGATGGAGTCTGGAGTGGGTGTCACGGACTAAATTTCAATGGCTAAACTGAACTGAACTGAATTGAATCAAACCACTTTCTCGATGGGTGCGAATAATGATATATTTTGAAGAACGTGCCCAGCTAGCTAGAGGCATAAGTTAATAAAGTAGTGATGTGGTCTCATGAAGTCTCACTCGTAGCGAGCTTTAAAGCAATAGCTCAGAGCACAGCACCTTCAGGCCCAAACAAGTCGCCAGAAATCAAGGTTTGGCACAGCTCAGCTTGAGCCGCACATATATACCCCGTTACCGATAAACAAACTAAAAGCACTGCTATGCGTCGCAGCTACAATACCCCCCCTCCCCCCCCTTCGCGGGGTGCAGTTGGTCTAAAGCTGAGCACGGTAAGCAAAAGAAACGGCACACGATGGAAGTAAATCTCCAGAGAAGAAAGGGCAGAAATTAAGACACCCCCCAGTATTATATGCCGTCTTGCTTGACGATCTCCATTCAGCGGAAGTAAATTCCTAGCCCTTTTGTGGCGCTCGAATGTTGGGTGGAAATAGCCCACATAAAACCTCTTTTGGGAGTCGTAATCCTCTGCCATAGTGATCACCGGTACGAATAGCCCGCCAGCAGGGGGTAACTCATAGTGCCCTACCTGAACTCTTTCATCCATTTCCTTTCAGGGGCGGCAAGAAAAAATGGCGGCCGGGAGGTGCTTTGTACACAGTACTTCTTCCCAACACGAGCCCAAGACTACACAATTTAGCAAAACATCTGCATGACCATTTGTAGTTGAGTTCGATTCAGCGCTGAACCGGAAGGGTCCTCATAGGACCTGCAATGCGGCGCGACAGCTAGGTTAATCCACGGTTGAAACTGCCTGCTCCTCCTCACCCGGACGGGTATGATAGATCCAGGCTCCGGGTAGCTGGATTGTGTAGATTTTGGCTATCATACAACCACACTTTTATCCCCTAAACTCAGGCGGGGGTTCTAGGTTATAAGATATGTACGTATAGAAAAGACCTATTAATTAAGATAATCGATAACGGCTCATCACAGAAAGAATTGAAATTTTTCCGAGCATTCTCTCTATGTTACGGTCAACAGGTTAGGAAAGGGGATACCAAAATTGAATAAAGCATAATCGTCGAGGTTAGGAAATGGCGAGCGAGGGAAAACCAGGAGGGAGAACCAACGATAAAGAATAAGAAACGGTAAAGGGGCTGCCTTAAGCAGTGCCGGGGTAAGCCTTCGATCCTCGGACATAGAAACGAGTGATAATGTATGAATTCGATAAGGCCTGCCGTCACTCACACACTACTAAGCCGTTTGTATGATAGTTGGATCTAGTCTATCATACCTTCGCACTCAGCGGGGCTCGTTTGGACTGGTTTTTAGATCCTGGTCAGTGGCAGTCTCCACAAATCAACGAAACGTAAAGTCTACTGCTGCTGGGCTCCTTCTGGCTCAATCGAGCCTCCTTGATCAAGGACGACAAGGTAGAAGGTTCGGAATTTCCTGACGAGGAAGCCGCCTCGAATTAGTAATGCAGATATAAGCTAGGTGAGCTGGAATTATTGCAAGAGATGCTTCGGGCTACTAGGACGGAGCCCCCTGCCTTGCGGGCAATGGTGAGAGATCATGGTAGTATAGACGATATCACTACAGGGGGACACTGTGCGGTGAGCGGAGGGTGAAATCGTGAACACGGCCGTTTTGTGTGATATAGATAGCGTGGGTAGAAATCAAAAGGTTTGATAACACTGTGGATGGTCGGATGTGATATCTCCCACTCCATCAAAGATAAACTTTTCGACAATTCTATCACTGTCGGAGGTCATTATATTTGGAAGGCACGGGCCTTTGTCATTAAAAGACAAGGATTGGTTTTGTTATGGGTGGGTTATATAGCACTTGTACCACCGGCCGGCATTGAAAGTGTAAATGTGAAGGGCGTTAAAATGCTAATTAGGCTCTTTTGTTGTTTTCTACAAGCACAGCTCAGGCAGCAATAATCTTTTTATAGCCACCGCACAGCCTGGATAGGTATTGAGACCGGTTCGAGCAAGGGAAATGGGAATGAAAATGCTGGAGGGCCGAGGGAAGCGCTGCGGAGGGGGTCGAAAGGAATAGAAATCCCGGGGGTGGGCAAATCATGCTCGTTGTTGAAAATGCACCTTTCACTTCTTCAGCACGACAAAGCCGGTCATTCTCCAGTAGTGTGGGTGGGTTTCCTCTTCTCCAAAGTTCTACTTGTACTTGCTGGATTTGACCTTTCGCTCATGTTACTTCCTGGTGTGGTCTTGCTCTGCTATACATCTACTATCTCTATCATACTTGTACCTGTATAATAGATGGTGAATACAATATATTCCCCAGGCGCATTATCGCCCAAGACCGGCACTATGCCGCTATACCTGATTTGCCCTCCTCACCCCCTGCTAGTGGCATGCCCCTGTTCGTGGAACCTACAAAACTTATAATACCCTGTACCTCGGTACATAGAGAGTAGAATGGTATGATAGATATCCGGGGAGAAGGAAAGGTAAAAGTTCAAAGTTGGTGGATACTGCCAGCAGAAGGAGAGAGCGAGGAAAGAAGGAAAGAACCAGAGGGGAAAGGAGATACCGGTATCGGTGCCCAGAATCTCCAATAATTTCTATTTTTTGCGGATACTAAAGTATGACACCCATCCTGATAATGCCCCGAAAGTATCCCCTCTGTGTTGTTGACCCCCCAGGTGAATGCCAAGCCGCCCAGTCGCAACAACTTTTCTCAGCCTCAACCCAGTGATGAGCAACTCCTTCACCAGACACCCGACAACAACAAGTTCAGCCTCAAAGTGTTACCCGCCCTTCAACTCCCCTGATTCACAGAAACCGTCAACACCCTTGCGACCAACTGACCTTATCAGCCCCGCTGATCGGCCGACATACACCAGCTCACTTCAGGAGGATCCTACACCAGAGCCCGGCTCGCAGTACCTCAGCATTCCCGCTATTTATTACTTCACTCCTCAGCTCCACCACATACCGTAACCCCCCTCCCCTAGCCGAAACCCGGCAATGACCGCTGCGCAATATGTTGCCGTCCCGGCGAACGCCCCACATAACATCCTCTCGGAATCCTCGGACGACGAAGGCAGCTGTGCCGATCACGAAGTTCTCAGGGAAGAGGAAGAGCGGGAAAAATTACTGGCGGGCGGAAATGGCTTGTTCGGCGGTAAGCCCGGTGTGAAGATTGGGAAGAAGGTCCGCGGCGCGCGGGGAAAGAAGAAGGGTGTTCGCGACGTTGTTGAGATGATGGGTGGGAAGAGGCTGGGTATGGAAGAGGGGGGGGAGTTTGGGCTTGGAGCGGGTAGTGATGATGAGGCCGACAGTGAAGAGGGTGAGGATGTTGATTTATTGAGGGAGAAGGAGGTTTTTGAGAAGGTTTGTTTTCACTAGACGATTTGGTTAGGCATAGGGACGCTAACTGGTTGGGGGGACAGCCAAGGAGGCCCTCCGTTAGAAGAGTTCTTCTGTATACGGTTTCGCTACTGACATTTTTGCTGCTGCTGATTTCGGCATCGTTATCGTTGTCGCACGGGCACCATTCCCGGATGGTTCCACCTGGTACTTTGAAAGACGCTCGGCTGTCTAACGGGACACACGACTTCAAGCCTACTACACTACTGATCTCGCTGGATGGATTCCGTGCCGATTTTCTTGACCGAGCAATGAGCCCTGAACTTACGGCGATGGCAAACTCTGGGCTATCGTCACGATGGCTCACACCTGCTTTTCCCTCCGTCACCTTCCCAAATCATTGGACCATTGTGACGGGATTGCATCCCGAATCACATGGTATTGTAGGGAACAGTTTCTGGGACCCTGCCCTCGGGAAAGAGTTCTTTTACACTGACCCTACCCGCTCCCTGCAGGGCGAGTGGTGGGGCGGCGAGCCCCTCTGGGTCACTGCTGAGCGCCAGGGTGTTAAATCGGCAGTACACATGTGGCCTGGGTCTGAAGCTAACGATGGCTGGGGCGTTAGCTATCTTGACCACTTCAACGCTACCGAGTCTCTCTCGAAAAAGACCACAAGGATACTAGAGTGGCTAGACCTCCCCCTCTCAGAGCGACCGCAATTTATCGCGGCATACGTTCCAAATGTAGACCATATCGGCCACAAATCCGGCCCAAATACAACTGATCTCGATCTCGTCGTCCGAGAAGTAGACGCCATGCTCACAGATCTCTTCGGTGGCCTGAATGCTCGCAACCTCACTGACCTCATAAACATCATCGTGGTCTCAGACCACGGCATGGCCAGCACCTCTCGCGAAAGACTAATTTACATCGACGATATAATCGACATGTCACTTATTGAGCACACAGACGGCTGGCCACTCTACGGCCTCCGTCCATATGAAAACGTGAACTTGACAGCTCTTTACGAAACGCTCCTCTTGGAAACCCTTGCGGACCAAGCAAAGGGCAAGAAACACTGGGACGTGTACCTACGCGATAAGAACATGCCCGCTCGCTGGCACTTTTCTAATAACAATAGAATAGCTCCGCTGTGGGTTGTTCCCGAGACGGGATATGCTATCGTTACTAGAGAAGAATACGACGTGAATACAAATAAAGGAAGGTATGAGCCTGCTGGACTGCACGGGTATGACAATTTACATCCGTTGATGAGGGCGATTTTCGTTGCGAAGGGTCCCGCATTTAGACATCTATACGGGCGGGGGCGGAGTCGGGCTCTAGGTCTAGAAACGGAGGAGGGGAGTGATGTGGGTATTGTTGTGGAGGAATTTGGTAACTGGGAGGTGCATAGAATCGTCTGCGAAAGTCTAGGCATTGGCGAAGCCCTCGGCGGTACAAATGCGACTATTAAAGATCTTGCTGCATTCAAAGCCGTTAACGGCTGGCCGGTTGCAGCGAAGGAAGGAGAGGGGGGAGAAATCAACACACCCACCGGTGTACAAGTGGGAGAGCTTATCACTCTCACCGCCACCCCCACTGCCCCAACAAGCGCAATTGGAGGTGTAGTCTCCATTCAAACCATCCCCGCAGACCCTAATCCGCAACCAAACCCCGAAACCACGCAGCTACCAGAACCAGGGCAAGAAGGAACTCAAAGCCCCCCTGAGGAGGAAGACGAGGATCTGGAAGAAGAGGAGCTGGAAGAGAAAAAGCCAGAAGATATGAACCCCTGGGAATACGCAAAGTGGAAAGCCGAGAAATTGAGGATTGCCCTGGAGAAGTGGTGGGAAGGGGTTTGGGTTGGCGATGATTAAGATTTGCAGGGCTGTCATTTCATCTAATCTTTGTGCTGTGTCGTGTTGGGTTGGATGGGCTAATGGGCGTTTTCTTTTCTTCTTCTATCATACCTGTATCTATTTTTAGTTTCTCTATGATGTCTTGGGGGGGACTGCGCTGAGGGGGGTTAGGGGAATGGTGGGGGGGTTTTTTTTTTTGATCTTTTCATTTTTTAAAGGTTATTGTTGGAGGAGGGGTATATAGAGTGGTCATTTTAATGCGATAGGACTGAGAATACACACTTATAGGTGGCTATCACTAAAAGATTTGTACTGTATCATACGCTGACAGGAAATGGCATGATCGAGGCAAGCGTGTAGCTCGGGCAGACTTAACCCCAACCCTATCTGACCTTTCGCGATATCGTATTAAACTAGGCCATTCAGACGCGAGCAACCATGGGATTAACAGCACTACACCATCCCCAGATCACTACCGAGTGAACCGCTAACCTTTCCCCATTGGTAGAATGGCGTTACCTACCCTTTTATCAAGAGCACTCCTCATCACCCGCACGAACCCCGGGCAAGATACGATCTAACCCTCGCTACACTGCACAAGTAGAGAATACTTGTAGCGCACGGACCCGAATCACAAGGTAGCACTCGGAGACATTGCTAGACGGAAGGAAGGTGAGATGAGAATAAAGTTATCGCGTAGCTTATCGCCTAGCAGGGATTATTGCTCGAGGAGGCTTACTTACTTCCTAGGAACGCCGGGATGGTAAGCTTTGAAATGCTGGAGGGGGGGTGGGACGCTTTCCAGTGGGGGAGTATGAGTAAATTACCACTTGTCTGGATTGCTGGTCTGATACTGGATATACACTGGCACGGTACGGCACAGTTTGCAATTCTCGATACTCGGTCCCTTTTTGCCTTGAATTATTCGGCATGAACTTTCTCGCCGCCGTCGAACTTGCTTCTTTGGGGGAGCGTGTTAAGTTGGGCCCCAATTGGATATATATTTCTTTATATCGCTGGGGACTCCTGATTGTGTTTTCGTCGCATGTGTAGTGTCATACTTGGGAGTGTTTGGTCGTCTGGCCCGCTATAACAGAGCTTGAGTGTCTTGTCTACTTTATGTTAAAAAAACTGTGAATGTTCTATATTATATACAGTATCCCCCTCTAGGGATGTCGCTGAAAACGCTCCGTACTGGAGATTTTATGGCTGGCTTTCGGCGGGTGGACTGCTGAGCGTGTGGTTACCATACGGTACATACCTATCTTCCCCCAGGAATAAAGTATCGGAGGAAAAATGAAATGAAAAAATAAAGGAGGAAATCCAGTTTCTTTTGCTTCCTAAACTGGGCCATTCCCGGGCACTTTGCACGGGTGGTTAGTTGGTTCTCGATATGTTAACCACTGCGCCGGTTCAGTATTTTCGCATCATAATATTATACCTATCATACAGGAACAAATACTCATCCTGCTGTCTTTGATTTTTTTTCTTTTTTCTTTTCTGTCTGAGGTTAAAGACAGCGATGCTATGATGGTGTTATTATTGTTATTTATTAAACATTTAATAGAACTGGAAATAATAGGTTTGATTCTAATCACTCCAGTCAGTGTCCTCAAAGTATGGAGCGCAAGAACTAGTAGTGTGGGACTAAGATAAGTATTTGGTTTTTTTGGTTTTTTTTTACACACTAAGTTACAGCTTAATCACTCCTCGACAGACCTAGTCTAGACGAACGAGGTTTATCACAGTATCTGTTAAAAACCGAACTGCAAGTGGTACTCCGTAACCACTTCACTCATCCCCCTCCAATTTCTAGGCACCCATTCCTCCTCATCAGCACCCCTCAATAAAAACCCTCCGTTGGATAGCCTCTGGAAGACTTGCGCGGGGTCGTATATCCGACTCACAGCCTTCAATTTGGCATAATTCGTCCTCCCGTAAGAAGGCATCGGGTCCTGATCCTGCGAAGCGTCGTTCACATATTCTAAGGGCAGATATAACCCTTTTGCCTTTGCCAGTTCCCTCCACTCCTTTTCCAGCTGCCTTCCTTTAGCAAAGATATATTCATCGTCGGCTGGGTTTGTCCAATCGAGGGAGTAGCAGATCCCTTTAGCAATGAATTAGTGTGAGAAGGGTGGGGGTTAAGTTAGGCTGGGGGGGGGGGGGATGGGCACATTGCTGCGGTTCATCAGATAATCCCAGCGAGTTCCCACCCTTGTGGAAGCCATACTCGATGGCAGATTTGGAAAGTGTGTGCATGAAGAAAGAGGCGCTTGCGTTTGCGCGCTGGGCGATCTCTGCTCGGACGGACTCATAACTAGCGTAGAGCGATTTGTAGAGAGTTATGTCGACGCCGGCGGATATGGAACCAACAGTGTGTCTATTTTCCCCTCGGTTTAGTGTATTTCCTTTCATGCCGGGTGGGGGGATAGGCAAACCTTTCCGCAGGCCCAGAGAAGAGCGGTGCAAAGGCCTGCGTCAGCCCATCTAACCCGCCAACTGTAGGCCCTACAAGTGGGGAGGTTGCGGGGACCTCATAGAACGGTTTGAATGCTGCCGGCTGTTCATCGGCAGTGCCACCGATGTAAGCCAGGGCTGTTAATGAAGTGTTTCCATGGAGAATTTGCATAACCCCAGACTTCGTATCTAGCTCTCCAACCCGCTGGTACTCCTCGAGAGCTTCGAGCAGTTTCTCGTTCTGTGTGGACGAATAGGTGAGGATTTCATAGCGGAAGCTAGCAAACTCTGGGAACGTTACTAGGTCGAATCGTGTGACGATGCCGAAATTCGCGGACCCGCCTTTGAGGCCCCAGAATAGGTCTGGGTTTTCATCTGCGTTTGCATTTACGATATCGCCGGAGGAAAGTACGACTTGGAAGTTCTTAACGTTATCGCAGGCCAAACCGTAGCCGTTTGTGAAGTAAAATACTCCGCCTGGCTATTGTTTAGCCAATTGCTCATCTTTAACGGAGGAATAAGGGTCAACTACCACCAAGGATCAATCCCCCAACTCCAACGCTATGAATCCTTCCCCCTACAACACCGACTCCATCCCGAGCCAGCGTCTTATACACCGCGCCCCATCGATTCCCAGAACCAATGCTTGCAACAGTCTTATCAGCATTGACCGACACCTTCGTCAATTCGTTCAGAGAAATGAGAATCCCAGTATCGGTATTCGCCCAGCCAGGATTCGCGGAATGCCCGCCGCCGCGCACTGAGAACGGGATTTCCAGGAACGAGATTATCTTAATCGCGGTAGAGACTTCGGCTGCAGACTTTGGTGCGAGGATGCAGGAGGGCCGGAGACGGCATGACAGCGACCAATTGATGTCCGCAAGAGTCGTGTAGGTATCGCTGTTAGCGATAGGATCTGAGTAAGAGGAATCGAAAATTAGGCGTGTTATTTGACAGGCGAAGTCTATATTTCTTTCTGGGGGCTTCGTTTGCTGTTGAAACATCACTGCTATATCCGCACGGAGGGCAGCACTGATGTCGAGGGACTGGATGAATTCCGGGACATCATCCTTAATATTCCTGGTAGGCGGCAAATGGGGGGATGCCATCGGAAGGGCTAAGAGTATTCTAGTGAAAAACTTCATTTTCTTGAAATTTTCTGGAAGAAAGTATTCTTGGGTTTGTGCTCGGGGGAGTGATTGAAGACTGGGAAAAAGTGGTCGTCTATATTCTCGACAGAATGACTTGACCACATCGAAAATCGAAGATCACTTTAAAGGCTCTTCAGAGGCAGTAGCAAATAAGCGCAGCTAGCGGTTGTGATATCCCAAGAACGGCATGATCAGAGAAAATAGAGCCCCAATGAGAAACAGAAAAGCCCAATTTTAGTCGAGTTCGTTGTGATAATGAGAAATTCCCACCAAGTTACTTTCGATTCCTACTTGTTAATCGGGCCCAGTTTCAAAGCAACTGGTCCTCATCCAACCAAGAATATCACCAACTTCAGGCCCGTGCACAGTACCTGAACAACCACAACCTCCACACCTAAGATCTTTTGTAAATACCGGTATGCTCAATTTGCCACTTTTCAGAGGTTTGGGGGGGGGGGTTCACAGATGTTAGCCTGAGCAGGAGCCAGGCTAATTTCAAGTTTGTATCGTCTAATCAAATCGAAAGGCATACGGAGGTACGAGTACAGCTCGTAAGTTTTGTATATTTCACCAGCAGGGGAGGTTGAGCTAACATAGGGTGATGTAGCGAATTGGGTATAAAGGCAGCGAAATAGGTATGGTGGCAACCCAATTCGCCCCTTCACCCCATACTAGTGTAACACCCCCCCCCCTTTCTAGTAAAATACTCGTACAAAACTTACGAGCTGTAAATTTACTATGATACTCGAGTAGTACAAGCACCAGGCAAGATGTTTTCGTACAAGGGCCGCCAAGTAAGCCCTTGCAGTGCGGTAGCATGTTGCTACGTTTCCCCATGAAGTAAGCTCGATGTCTTCCTCACCTTGCGCGAAAGCTTTTTTCATTTTCATTTTGGGCTTTCTGTACTATGATACACTGAGGTATTTGCCCTTGTACGAAGACATCGTGTAAGGGCGGATATTTTATTTGTAGTACGGTACAGAAAGCCCATCTTGCCTGGTGCTCGTACCTCCGTCGGGTAGACGGTGACTAAGGAATATTTTGGCATTATTCGTCCCGATTAGGAATCGAGGATGCATATTACTGCTGGATTAAGAAATGATCGACTGTTCTAGAAGCAACTTTTAATTGACACAAGCTTTGATTGGCGTGTCTAGGACAGACGAGCGAGGGATTACATAGCGATATACCGTATTCCACCCAGTGCAGAACTATCTGCACTCTACTCCGAGTACTATCCCTCAAGCAGAGTCTACAGATCTCCGTAAACCACTACTGCGGAGAGGCCTCCTCTGCAGCCAGCCTGATGGTTTGTCGGCCTCCCTAAAAGAGCCCATACCACACCAGCATTTTTGGCACAGTCAATGTAACCAAGCATTCAATCACGCTGGTCTTCACGAGAAACTGTGCTCCCTGAGAAAATCACTGGACTTTTCTAAGGTTACAGTGGGGAGTAAGTTAGGAACCAGTTGAGAATGGGCATTGAATCCGGAAAACCCGGGCGGGTGAGAGTGTCGGTTTGCTTTGTAGCAAGGCTCCACTGTCCTCACCCGTCATTGCTAAGAATATATTCGTGGGCCGGACGTTTTGGTTAGGATTCCAGCAAAGTAGACTATCGGCTGGCTGAGGTATTTTTGGTAAAGACGAGTGAGTAATCGAGGGCGTTCTGTCGGGCTCCGTGTGGTGGTTTGATATGTTGTTTGCTTACGGGTTATCTATAAATTACGAGGTGTGATACCGATAGTAGTACTGTAGTTATGCGGGGTAACCGTCTGGTATGGGGCGAGCGTCAAAAACTCACCGGTAAAATGGCATGTCGCGTACAGTACCACCCAGATCAGTCTACTTCCACTTAATACATTATGAAGCTGAAAAAGAAATCAAAGGTTGATATCATAGTCCAAAATTCCCTCAAATATCTCCTCAAGTGCTCACGAATCATTAAATAATTACTTATTGGCCACTTTAGCATGCAATACAGTATTGTAAAGTTGAAGTTGAAAACAGCGCCAAGCCTTGCTATCACCCATACAAAACAGTCAGAAATTGTGCCGAGACCAATATACCAAGCATAGCTCTCTTTATAATCTATCAGCCAGCTTAGATACAGGATTCTAAAGGGTTGGAAAGTAAAATACAGGGAATTGTTTCGCATGTAGATGAAAATTTGGTTTGGATCGCTTTATTATGCTGGGTTGGGTTGGTGGTTGGGAGCTCGCTAATATGGCTGTTTTCGGTGGAAAACCTCCAACTACCGGCGATTTTTGTCTTTCGTCTCGTATAGAATGGTTTTTATGGTTTTAGCTGTACGGTAGGGTAGTATGGAGAGCTAAGCTCTGCCAGAACCGGGAGATGTGGGGAACGAGGAGGTCATTCTGGTCCTGGGGTTGGAGCAACCGGCGGTTAGTATTATATGTAAATTACGATAGTATGTTACACGGTAGGTTTGCATTGGTTTAACAGTATTGTTCTCGGGAAAGCGCAGAGACCTTGTTATGGAATGGCATAGCAATCGCACTTGGCCCTCCCAGGATTGAATAAGTCCTAGGAGCTACAGTATGTGCACCTCTACGATAGGGTACTTCATCAAGCGATTGCAGGTGCGGAGGAGTTTTCGTCCCGATACCAAATGATTACTAAGCACGGGGGCCTTCGAGAGGACATTAGAATGACATGAGATTCGCTATGTTCAGCTTGGCCATGAAGCGAAAAGGAGCTCGGACGATTGCCCATGGGTATTGGTGCTCAACGGTAGTACGCCAAATGAAAATCTGGAGAATCGGGCCCTGGTCGCTAGTGGGACACTGTTTCCTTTGCCCACAGTTGGTCCCTCAACCTTTGGCCCCTCCTTGCGCAGATCTAACATGAATTACTACGGTAGGGGTCGCTTTGCAATTTTCTTCGCGACCTATGGAGGATGTTAAAGGGAGCTGTTCCTGAGATCCATGCTCACCACTTTAGCAAGGGATAAAGCCCTCTACCGTAGTCTAAATACCTACCGTAGCATGCATTTGCCATCCAAACTTGTAAAAAGATGATTGAGCCAAAAATAACAATACTCAGTTGACTTACAAGTACGGTACCCTAGTACAGTATCAGTTGCAAACGGCCCATGCATCTAGGGCACGTGATTACTTGATTATGCAATCAAACTGCCTCGCAGACCCTAAGGCCGACTTCAGGGCATAGGGCTTAACCCTAACTCTTCGCGCGACACGCTTCCCCGCGTTACCCTCTCAATGGCAGCCACCCGTGAGAAGGCAACGAGGGGGATAATAATATGAAGAAAAGAGGTGGGCAGAATCAATAAAGATAATCCTATAGCAGATGAACAAGGTTCACGTAGTGCAATCTCTTGTTTTCTCCGTGGGTCTATAGGATTATTGTTGGTTATGGTTGGCTGAGTGATGAGGGTTTGGTGAAAGGGACGATGCAGCCGAGCCTCTTATGATACCGTCTGTGCTGACACAGCCACATCACTCCTTCGTTGCTTAGGTAAGCAAGCTTCACCGGCGGGGGCATACTCAATGCCATACTGCCAATCAGCCATTTCTCGAGACAAGTCTTGTCTCCTGATGGACTTAGTAGATACGCCCCCCTCGCGTCATTGGTATGTGGGTGGGTGAATTCTGGAGACCTCGGAATGGTCATGTTGCATCACTCGTTCGTTTTTCCTAGCTGTGGAACTGTTGCACTGGGCGTGGCAATGAGAGGGGATAGCACCAAGATCTACGGTTTTCGAACTTTCCATCTCTTCGATATACAACGCTTTTGTATGGATAAATGTATGCATTTTCCTATCTCTATTGGTATTCTTGGTGCCCTTGTTTCTCTAGATGCCAGAGGAGTGTTTAATCACGTGCTATATATTTCCCCTTCCCTTCAAGCATCTCTAGCTTTTACCAAACTCCAATACTAGCATTTTCTCAATGAATGAGGATCGCTGACCATTGCTCCTGGGAAGAAATGAGAATTTGGGAGATTACAAAAGCAAGGTATGAGTATTTCTGATTTAATGAACGACATGAAACTAAACGAGCAATTATCACTCTTTGGTGGCGCGTCCCACCGGATCAACCAACTCATATGCGTGCAGTGGGGGATCGAGCACCTACACCTCACCTTACCGTGTAATCAGTCCTACAGCCAGTGATACATCTTTTTGGCTTCATCCCGGGCCCCTTCTATTCTCCATCTGCTGCATTCCCCGGATCCTTAAGTTACCATCGACAGTTTCCCTACCGCCGCCATCTGTCACCGCCGGCGTTGTCATTGTCATCGTTATGTACAGTACTTATCTGCTACATGTACCTTCGTCTTTTGAAAAGAAGCCCCTTGGGATCTAGTCAAGCCCATCCACCTTTTGTTATTTTGGGTAAAGGCAGTCAGCCGATCTTCGCTCTCGATTGATCGCGGCTCGTGTATCATTCGTTTGGGCCAGATTGAGTTAAGCAGGAGAGTCCCCAAGATTTTCCGCCACCCGGCATAGGAAGTGTATTTTCAAGCAGAAAAGACATTACTAATTCAAGGGTGGCAAGATTTTAGAAATCGAATTGAAGTTGGGGCTGGTGTGTGCCCTAGGGGATCTCTCTCGACGTGCGTTGTCTGGAGACATCTTTAGCGATAAGGTTTGTTGTATCATACCCCCTGTCTGGCGCGTTTGAGGTATGGCATGTGATTGGAGCAAGTGGATTTTCTCAAGTGGGGAAATTGTCTTACCGGTATTAATTACTCAACCATACTTGTATTTTGGTTGCTTGTTAGGAACACGAGAACTGAAAAATCAGAGAAAAGAGAAATTTGCTTTTGGACTCTCTTTTGCTTATTCGTGCTCCCCTCCCAACTTTCCCTGGCTGGAGTATCTTGGATACATTGCTACTTCTCGTTGGGAGACCTGGGCGAGCGATTTCTTGATGTATGTTTTCCATGCTTGCTAAATATATGGTCTAATAACTCCCCGCGCGGTCCACCGGCCGAATCTAGCTAATGAAAATCTATCCGCATTTCTCGTGGCCATTCTGAACTCAAAAAGTAATCTATGGGCACTGTTTGCTAGTTCCGTTATTGGAAGTTCATGGGTTTTGAAGTTCTTCTCGGGGGGGTTAGTAATATATCCAAATACAGTATCTTGAAGATCCGCATATTCGCCCATGATGTCTCCACTGCCGTCCTTCTCGAGTATCCTTTGCATGGACGCAATCTGCCCCGCCCCTCACCGGGGGCTGGGGGGCTGATTCAGACATTTGATAGGCTGACCCCACCCGACAGCATAGAGTGGGTAGGAGATGTTTGAAAACACTCCCCTGCGAAAAGAACAAGTGATTACAAACTTTGCTTGTAGCTCCTCAGCCATTGGAGCCAGTAATTCGCCCAGCGTTACCTCACCGGAGAGCGGGTCCAATGCAAGTGAGCCCCTTCACGATCTCCCGGTTCTCTTTCGAGGAAGCTTTGGCCGGCTTTGGGGTCTGCAATTACAATTCACACCATAGTTTTAACCTTACACGCCACTTCCCGGTATGTTGGCTTTATCGTGCGGAGCTCTTACTAGAGACACGCTTTGGGCGATTTGGGTCTGCTTCTTTTCTACACCCCTCTTGATCGTAAGATCTCCCTTAGTAGTAAACTAGACAGGGGCTGGATGACGGTATGATTGTTCAGCCCCCAACCGTTTGCTGCGTTATCCATACTGTTGATTACACAATGAGCCCAAGCATCCGGTTTGCCTGTCTTCTGGGCCCTGAGGGGACGGGTGCCAGTGCCTGAGAGCTGCCCTGGTCAGACAGGGAGGGCAGTAGGTGCCACAAACAAAATCTGCTGGTGGCCCCTGAACATAATTGGTTGGAGCGCGCCGTGCTGGGGGACTGTGGGCTTGACGTCATCCTCTTTGGTGACCGGAGCTCTAGGGATTTGCAGCCCTCTCGGGGCCTTCAGGGTACCTAGGGCGCCCGGAGTCACTGGCACTGTCCATAAATGAAGCGAAGTGTTCTTGCAATCCTTAATGGGAACAAATCGGTTCGCTAATTCCGTGCTATTACTAGGGACATTCTGGAAGCCAGACAGCCAACTTTTCACAGTCGTTGGGGTCTACCAAGAACCAGATCATTAGGGGAAGGAGTGAGTAAATGCGCCTTCATGGCGGGGGGCGCCTCATCGTGTTAACAGTCCGCAATTTTTGGACGGGAGGAGTATGGAATTTGTATTATCATCATGATAGTACATTCGTTTCGCTAAGATCTCTCATCTCTGTTCGTCTAAGTTGTAGGGAAATACTGATCTTTGAACTATGGTCGCTGGGGGTTAATGAAGGTTCTTGTAATCACCCCAGAGTAAACTTGGAGATTTATCAACGGAGCACCAGGGCGACAACTCACAGCACCCACCAACCCCAACAGTGTCTGAGACTTGCGCTCGCCACTATACACCCGTGGAGAGAGGTTGGCTGGGTGTTTACCGGATGACCATGAAAGGCTCACCTCACCGATCCGCAAGACTTGTTTGTGAATGGTGGTTCCTGTGAGACTGTTCCCTACGCCGGGGGTAGGTTAAGTATGCAAATATCCGCCCTGGCCATCAAATCCAGATTCTTCAGTTTATCGCCTCACGGCCAAATCTGGCGGGATTGGGGCAGTCAATTATCAAAATGGAAAAGAGCCAGATTGAAGAGAAAAGGTGAAGTTGGAGGGCGGGGGCGAGCGGGGGTGAGGAAGGGGGGCCCCTCCGTGCTGCGCGTGGGTGGAGAGCACTCTGAAGGGCAGGGAAAAAATCAGGAGTAATGCTGTGGTGGCGGTGGTGATGGGAGGGTATGACAGAGGTGGAAGAAGTGTGGGGGGGAAGAAGGGGGGGTGTCCTGCTAGCCTTCCGGGGAGTTTACGCACTGTTGGGGAGGTAGATAGCTAGTATAGCATGCAAGTCCAAGAGGGAAATTTGATAACTAAACTGAAAAAATCTGATATGACACTACATATATGTGAGAACGCTGTCAGCTTTCCTTCGCATACTAGCTGCATCTCACTCGATATCAAGTCGTCCTGGGAGACCTGGGAGAGAGGGTAGTATTAAATTTCTGGATTGGCTTAGATTAGTGGATAAACATATCCTGGCAATACTTTCGCTATAACTCTTGAAACTCCCTACAACATTAAATCCCATCTTCGGGGTTTGCCTCTGAATCTCAACATTTTCCATTCGAAAGCGCCACTCTACTGTACAGTACAGTAGATAGCTTAGACAACTGGCTCTAAGAGTTATCTGAGATCTGAACGCCTCGCTTTATAAAATCTCGACTCGGGAAGAACACTTAGGAGGAACTAAGTGAACTTTTGCAAGAGTTTCTCTACCAATAAAGTTGTTAGGGGCCATCCTGCACTGTATAGACAAAACAATATACACTCCTGTAACAGGGCTGCAACTCCGGGAATCTATCCGGAATAATGAGAGCGATAATGAGAGTTCGCCAGCAGGAGGTGGAAAGGGGGGGGAGTTTCTGCCAAATACCGAGCCACTAGTACTCGAGTATTTATGATAAAATCGCATTATTACCCAATCCGTTATCACCCAATCCAGCTAGCCAATCCTTCAATACCACCCTGCCTAGATTACAATCCCCCCCCCTCTTATTACCGAAACTCCTGGGGCAAGAAAGAAAGAGGACTGCTCAAGCCCACTTCCTATGAGCATTATTCCCGACGCCAAGACAAGCATAGAAATTGTACTATTCCTAAAACCAGAGTTTTCAAGATTGCCACAGAGCTAATCCACAGCCCCCATCTCTACTAGCGCGACCCAGAAAAGCATACCAGCACTCGGGGCGCCTAGGGCTGCGAGCATAATGATAGTGGTTTAACCGTCGCCGTTGAACTGATTCCTGACGCTGATCCCATTCTAACGGGGGTGATGGGGGCGGGGGCCGCGCCCATTGGCGGTTTGGTGAGAAGTTTGGTGTTCGTGGGGAGAGAGGCCATAAGTGCGCCCACGTCTAGTCCTTCGAACATCTAGCGGAAGGTAATGAAAACCCAGAGGGTCAGGAACCCAGAGTCCCCAGCTATGGCGAGGGTTATGCCGATTACAGCTGTATGTATGATAAGAGCACTGTTGATCAAGATCTAGTGATAGGGGAAGGGGATGTGGGGATAGAGTGGAATATAATCCCTATTTCCATCATGGCAGCTCTTAGTTTATCTACTTTCCCATTGCCAGTAACTCCACAGTGTGGATGCCCAACCGGAGCTGCAGTGGCTGCGCTTGCGGACTCTTTGGGATCCACAATTGACGAGGCGCTGCTCGAACTGGAGGGGTGTCTGGTGCTTCTGCGAGAAATAAAGCGTGTGCTAAGATGTTCTAATAATAATAATGAGAGGAAAGTCCTAGCGATGGAGATTCCGGTAGCGCCCCTTTCATAGCCCAAGTCTCAAACACAATCCGAACCAAAGAGCAGCTGGGCGTGGGTTAGTAAATGCACGTATGCAGTTGCGGTGATAACGCTTGTGCCGAATCGCTTGATGGCAGTGGAGGTGATGGAAGTGGTGGATATCTTCGTGAACTGCTTTGGGAAGAGTGGGCTGAAGGCTGTTATTGATGAAATTATCAATATGGTGAAGGCGGCGCTGATGCTGAGGGGAATGTTGTAGCCTCACTAACTACGGGCACAACTCGGACTTGACCTTGAAGGGTGGCCAGTGGGGTGTTCTGCCACGGCGTGGAAGTGGCAGTTTTCTCTGCTCCCTTCCTCGCCGTTCTTGCGGTACTCACCTCTATTTCCATCGTGCTCTGTGCTGTTGGTGGATAAAGCCTTGATTGGGAAGTCCTCATCGGGTCCTGTATAGAGACCATTCGTTTGTTAAGTTAAGTAGGGTTGGCGGATTGATGGAGTCTATCCAATCTTAGGTTTCTTGGTTATGTGTATGGCAGTCAGAGTATGACGCTAGAAAGGATGCGTTATTGGATGTTGTTGTGAGGGGTATGATTAGGATGCTGTATTGTGGGGTGTCGTATCTGGATAATTCGTTTTAACATGTCCATATATTAAACAGACATGAAGAGGAGGAGGAAATCAAAAATTTGAAAATCTACTGGATGATGTCCCGAATAGTACAGCCTGCAATTCCAGTTATCACAGGTTCATAGTTGCTCTGTGGGCCCGCGGCATAAGCATAGGAGCCAGCGAGGCTGGCACCACGAGAAGTTGGTTCATCCTTACAGCAAATATATTGCCTCTTTCCCTCTCCGAGGCAGACAAAAACGGGAATTTCTTGGCATTGCTGAGAAGAGAGCCCAAAGACATAGCTCACGGTTCGATTATTCGAGCTTCGGTATCGAAAGGAGGTATCAGGCCAAGGCTGGGTGGGTTTTCGTGTCCTCTGGTTTTCAGCGCCGTGGTTGGTTATCAAGGTTGCGATCTTTGGTTTGACTTTGAATCACAATAGGAGGTTGGGGTTAACTGAAGGGTGACTAAGTTGGGATAGGTTTGAACTGTTAGGCAACCACAGGGGTTCTTACCATGCTCCCCGATAGGCCAAACTCTCCACCCCGGCTCCAACACTGATCACTGTATTCAGGGATTTCTAAATAGGATTCATCGGAGACCGGTCTTTTACAACAGGAGAAATAGCATCGCTAGGGAATCGAAATCTCAAACTAACTTAGATATTTGGTAGTTTGGTGTTCCTGATCGGGTGGGGGCCAAGGTGCCTGTACCGCTCTTGGAGCCGCACTAGTGTGTCTACCCAAAAAAGCTCTCAGGCTTGAATTCATCTTAGTATACCGGTATTGTGCGGTATCAGTGTGTTGTATCTGGTGGTGTGGGTCCTCATGGTGGAGTATTTCTTCCTGCGTCGTAGATAAGCTACTGCACTCCGTGACATTGCTAGCATTCCATCTAGTTCGATATGGGGCGGGTTTTGAGATATTCTAGGTCTTGCATTTCTCAGATATGTTTTTGGTGATAGTGTTTTTGTCCCCTTTAGTGTTTCAGGTTCTTCCCTTAGGGATACGGTAACGCTAGTAGTCTTATTGAGATATACTGCGGGTGCTGAGAGAGATGGATTTCGGGTGGAAGCGCTACTGGCTGGGGAAGACAATCATCTGCTGTAAGGGCAGTTGCATTAGAAGTTATGTGGTGCTAGGATCTGGAGATTCGCGCTAGTCTGATATTAAATTTTAGAGCGAGCTATCCCGCATTAGTATCTCAAGAAGTTGGCCCATAGGAACTGCACTAGTAATTGGAAGGTATTATACTCTTGGAGAACTGATTCGGCTTTTAGAGTTTTCTATCACAGTTCCACCTATCTTACGTAGAGTAATGTAGTCTGTCATCAGCTTCGGTAGGAGCCAGCCTCCACTAGCTAATTCGAAGCCTTCCGCTTGGCGCTGATACTGGTAGCTTGTAGAACGCATATCGATGGAGTATAGTTTAGCCAGGATTCTCATGAAATATCAGCATGACTTGTAAGACCAATTTGCTCATAATTTCCTCGTAATTTCCCGATAGTTTCCTAAGTGAGTCCAACATATCAACAGAAAAGGTCCAATCTAGTAGAATCGTATCACGGGAGTACTTGGGTGGTGAGAAACGAGTGACCTACCATGAGAGTTTCTGGACGAAGAAATGCAATCCAATGGAATTCGCCAGCTCTCACAGGGGGAATGTAGTGATCAAGAGGCGAATTTTTTGTGTTATGGAAAGAGGGTTTAGGAGCGCGGTGTCCTTTGACGCGTTGCCTATAAAAATCACTTTCTTATTTCCCCCCCAACATCCCTCTCTCTCCTTATCAACTCCTACTAGCAAACTTCATCCCTTTCCAACACCACCAATTTCCTCAAAACCGTGCCCCGAAAATTGAAAGAAACGAAAAGAAGTCATTCCTTTACCAAGATAGTTAATTCTGTCTTCTCTACGAGTCATGAGTTTAAACAATCCTCCTGCACTTGCCCAGTCATTCCCTCTGCCTAGCACCCCTCCCGCGATTAATCCTGGCCAAGCGAATGGTGTCGCTGTTAAGAAAGCCCTTACCAGAGATGAACGCCGATTGGCTAAAATGGCTTTGGGGGCTAGAAACGCCAATCGAGATCTTACCGCTAGGATCAAAATGGATTCTGCCTTTATGCAATTCAAAGATTCGGAGATCAACGTTCTAAGGACGAAGGTAGAGAGCTTGGAGTATGAAAACAAACAGTTAAAAAGGGTGATAGAAGCCTTAGAGGCTGGGAGGAACAAAGGAGAAACAACCAAAAAGCGTAGTGGCAGAGAGAGTCGTGAAGATGTGGCTTTTCTATCCAAGTGTGTGGAAGAGATTGGTGAGCTGGACGACGTGTCGGATGCTTCTGAGTCACTTCTTTTAGGACTCATAGATGACCCAGAAGATTCGAAGACCTTTGTCCCCAGGGATTTGGGCCCCATGTTGGGCTTGTCTACTGGTTTGGATATCCGTGACCAGTCTGGGAATTGGGGTAAGATGGTTTCCTGTTACTTGGCCATACAGAATTTTAACACTTTTAGTTGCCAAACGTCTCCAAGTACGAAAGTCCTCCAATATTGTAATAGATGATGATTCTTTGGCTGAGGAGCCCATCCCAAACCGCCCGGCAAAGATTAAAGTCACCGCAGAAGCTGGGAAGCACGGCACTACTGGCGGAGGCCATCTACTTGGGGATCAGGCCAGGAATTCGAGGGGGCAGGGTCAAGGAATAGCTGAGGAAGGAATGATAGGTCTTTCTGATATTGAGGACTCAGTTCTTCCGAGTGCTGCAAGCAGTGTCCAGACGATCGGTGTGTTTTGGTTTTCAGATCTCCCTTAGTAGTATGTGTTCTAACATTTGATTTCAATAGGTGGGTTGACGAACTTTCTTGAAATTCTCAGCGACAGTCCCACAACAGTTATCAAAGACCAGCGAAGTTTAGTGAAGGCAGAGCAAGATGTTTCACTCTATTTTCCGAAAGAGCAGGCTCGACAGATTGGAGTAGTTGGCAAAGACATTTCTGTTTTTTCCGGAAAAGATGCTAGCCCTAAGTCTACTCAGAATAGCATTCTGGAGCAAAGGCAATTTGAACTTTGCAAATCATTTCTCGATGATGCTAAAAAATCACAAGTTCGACCATCTATTCTTGACTCCTCTCCACTGGTTTTATCTTCGTTATCCTCTAAAGTGCCTACCGACTTGGAAGATGTTCCGTTTAGAGCTCAGGAAGATAAAGGCAGTGCTAACCTATTGGAGAATCGGGCTGAGATAGCCATTAGCGCATCTAAGGAAGCACGCCCACCGTACAATTATGAGCACATTCGAGAGGTAGTTATTCAAAATCTCCCACTAGATATCAACTACAATAAACTTTTTTCTTGCATCCGTGGGGGTGTCGTGGAAGCAGCCGTCATAAACATACCAGCTCTAGAAGCCAGGATTGTATTCATGGAGCCGGAATCGGCGAGGCGTTTCTATAAGGCCCTCGAACGAGAAGGGGTTTGGGTGCCGAGTGAGACTATTGGAAGTAGTCAGGGTAGAAAGGACGGAATGGTGCGATGTGGTTTGGGGAAATTTCTCTGGACTCCGAGGTCCGCCCTTCCATCGCCGGAGATGATCGCAAACGTTTGGGAGCATGGGAAAACCAGGTGCTTGGAAGTTAGAAACATCTCAGGCATGACAGTCGAAGATATTGCAAACGATATCATGGGATATCTGAAGCCAGGGCTTACTCGCGGTAATATTATAGAATCCATTATGGCAAGGAATTCAGATATAAATGGGCAATATGTAGTTGTCATTCGGTTCACCGCCATCAGTTACGCTGTCTCGGTTCGGAATAAAATGGTTGTGGATAAAAGATACCTGGACTGTGTCAGCATATTCTTGCCGGACACCTGCGGGAAGTTAGTCGGAAGCAGGCCACCTGATATATGGATTGATGAGCCAAAGTCATTGAGAACTCTCAATAGGACCTCTATAGGAGGAGCCGATCAGAGACTCGGTCCGGAACTGGAAGCTGTCGGTCATCTCACCCCTAAACCTGGTGTGAAGAACTGGAGCAAGAATTCCTGTCGACAAGATCTTCTCGGGCTACGCAGTCACGATCCGAAGCCTCAGGATCCTAAAGTCGAGAGCCAAAATGTTTCCAACAGTGCTTCTGTTAAAGGAGAGACTTTTCACAATGGAGTCAATGCCCGCGACCTGAAACGTAGTGTCCTTATTACCAATCTGCCCCGCGACATCGACTACAATACCCTCTTTCGAAAAATTAGGGGTGGACGGGTCGAACATTTGCAGATCTTCGAACCCGTAAATAGCACGGATTCTTTTTCAGCATTGATCCTCTTTGTGACTTCAACCGGAGCTCAAACCTACCGAGATTTTATCCGCGAGTGGCACCTGATGGCTGGAGAGAGACGCATCATTCGAAAAGATCAAATTCCTTCTGACCTGTTCAGCAACGTGAATATCCTTCCGCCATCCACCTGTGAGACTGGTGTTACTAGATGTATTTGCGTTTATAACATGCGAGAAAAAATCACCGAAGAAGACATCAAAGCCGATCTGAGAAAAGCAGGGATGACGGAGAAACTCTTGCAATGGGACGACGCAAGCGTTGAGTGTTCCGGAGGCGAGGATAGCTCCTCAAGTATCTTCTTACGCTTCACTAGTATCGCTGGGGCGCTGTGGGCGAGGAGGGCACTTCAGAAGCTGGAGCGCTACCGGGGATGCGTTTTTAGGCATGCGCGCGACCCTTGTGCTAATGGTGTGGAAGAGCTTGTCGAAGCCCGTGATCCCGCTGTTAAACAAATCTAAGGGGTTATTCTATGTCATTGCCGTTGTCTGCAATTTAATCTTGAATTTCCCGTCTTCTTATCCGCGTTTCTCTGGTATGCATATCCGGGGGGATCTAGCTAGATTTTTCAGGAAGGGGGCTTGTCGTTAGATGCTTTAATGTCACAATTAGCCTAGATGCGAATAAAATACTATTACTTTCCTCCTAATATCTAGACTATTAGAGATACGGGTGTGACTAGGTTATTTCAAAAATCTAGAACACACCAATGACCTCCTACTGCAGGGGTGAAGTACATAACCCACAATCCCCACTTGGAGTAAGGAATTGTACGAGTTATTATGATATGCCACAATGTCTTAAAATCACTACCAAATTCTTGAGTTTTTCACTGAAATTGATATTCATTATTAGCCCGCTGTGCACTGGGGATACTATTATACTAGTTTAGCGAAGTGCGTGAAAGCTAATTTGACTATTAGGGAGGCTTGAAGTCCCTGGTAGAACAACGGGCGAATAGCCTACTCTCTTCACGGAAAAGAGGTTTGTGATGTCCGTTTTCTTGATCAGCCACTAGACTCAGTGCGGTTGCAATCACAGCCCATCATTCGGCCGATTGGTAGTCTGTGATAACAAATCATGGAGCTTCATGGGCTTCCCCCGTAACCGGGGGTGCAAACCCCTCTAGCACTATTGATGCCCGTGGACGGGGGGGGGGCAAACGCTATAAGGATTGGTGGACAGGAGCCGCGCAAGTTTTCCCGCTGGAAACCCTGGAACCCGTATCGCGGAAAGTGTGCGCCCGAGGCGATCGCAACCTGCGCTCAAGTTTGCCCACCCAGTCCGAAACCCTAGGGGCCCTGCCTGTCCCAATTATCTATCATATGACTACTTGCATGGCCTACCCACAGCTTTTAGAATTTTGGGCATAAAAGGAACCTACCTCCATCCTACCTCCATCCTTCATCCTTCATCCTTCAACCACACCACACCCAAGGACTGCCTCCTCAGAGAACCCCAGCAAAAAAACTCTCTACAGTTGGAGCCCCCTTTTTGTGTGCTGTTTGGTGCTAGCTGTCTCTTTTATCTCTTCTCTCCCCACACTATTTTTTTTTTTTCTTTCATTTTTTTCTTCTTCAGATCATCCCCCCATTCACTCTCATCTCCAAGCCCTGTCATAGCTCCTCGATTTCTTGGCAGATAAGAACTTCAACCCTCAGCTCTCCTTATTCACCCACAACCACAAATTCACTTTACCACCACATACCCCCTTTTTTTCATACCAGTGGGAATCTATTCATCAACAGAAATGTCTGGAAGAAGCTATGGTGATGAGGACTGCCTCTACTTCTCTGGTGAAACCTTGAGTGGTAAGACATCTTTTCAGAAAAAAAATCATTACCCCCTCCAGCTAAATCTTTTTTTTAAGACTCTTCTCAGCAAGAGCAAGGCGATGGGCTTTCTCACTCTTCTGGATTGTCTCCCACAGTTACTTCTTCGACCGGCGAACCGCTTAGTGATGGAAGCTCCGACGTTACACAATGTAGGAGTAGGAGTTTTCGGAGACGCGCTCGTAGAAAGGCCTCGGCAGAGGCCCCTACCGATGGCTTTAGTACCTTAACTCCTACTGATGCTTTTGCCAAAAAAGCGATCATGGCCTCTGGTTCTGTTGATCTTCAGGAAGATATACTTTTGTTGCCTGACTTTTCTCTTGCACCGGTCTGTCAAGTGGACAGTGAGAAGGGTATGATAATTTAATCGAAGTTTGATCATAACTTGAGTTTGCCTTTTGCTAATGGGCTGTTACAGGGCTCCGTGAGTTCTCCCAGGTGGATCATCTCTGCTGGGAACCGACCGATATTGTAGAGTGCAAATACTCCGCTTTAATCCCCGCTAGGGTCCCCGCGAGCAAATCTCCGAAACTCAGCGGTACTCCTGAAGCCGGCACCCCAAATTTTAATTTACTTGGCCAAGAACCGGAATTGGGATTCGGGGATACTTTCGACAGTTTGGATGGCCTTTGCAGCATTACACCCCTCCAGCCTACAAGATTAGCAACCTATGCTACACCACTCTTGGGATCCGATGCCCAGGAAAATTCTTCTCACGTCTCGAAAACAAACTCTATCCAATTTTCTTTGATGGATCCTGGGGAGAGCGAAATGGAAATGTTTGTTCACGCTTTGGGACAGGGTATTGACTCGGCGGCTCGGTCTCTCGATTCTTCAGACTCTGTGGCTGCTTCTCCCAAGGCAATAAAGGAAGCGCAGAGGATTGAGAAGAACAGGCGAATTTTTGGGTGGGTAGATGGTGTAATTTCTTCCGCAACCGGTGTGCCAGAGGGTCTGTCCGCTTCTTCGTCTTCTTCGCTCCTGGCCTCTTCCGCCACAGAGGATTCTCTTGATCTCATCTGCTCGGATTTGTTGATTGGTGGAAGCTCTCCAAACAATTCAGTCACGCAGCCCTCAGTATCTTCCTTCCAACTGCCAACTCGCGGTTTAGATCGAATCTCACTTTTGGATCTCGATTACAAAGGCGTTTCGCCAGGTTTTAGTAATAGTACAATGAGCTCGATTTCAGCCTCTCCCACCGGTGAACTTCTATTACTAGATTTCGGAGACGATATACAGGATCCCATCCCGGCCAAGGACTCGGACCTTCCCCTTTCCAACTCCGAGGAAATGCCGCCAACCCCTACTCCCTCACCGCCAGCATCAATCTCCACTAGCCTCGCTCTAGTCGGGGATGAAAGCGGGGAGTCGACTTCGAAGGAATTGCAGCGCAAGCCGACTGTGGTCAAGGTTCTTGTTTCCGCTCCCAAAGGAGCGAAAGAAGTGTCTTCCCCAGCTATGGGGCCTATCATTTCGGCTGGAGGAGGATCGAATTGTGAGGTGGGAAACGCCGCGTGGAGCCGCTGGGTTGAAGAAAATTCTGAGTCAACCCATATTGTTTCTATCCATCAAGACACCCAGAGACAGAGCAGGAGCTCTCAGAATACCCGCAAGTGGCCCTCTTCTGCCCCAAAGAAGGGTAGGGGGACAACTCACCCAAACATTTCTCGTCGCGCAATGGGCGGCCCCAATGGGGCCAGTTCTACTGCTATTAGAGAGCTGAGAAACAAGGAGAGCGATGCGTCGAGGTGGAACAATTACGCTCGCTTCAGCGGTCTTGGTGGTTCGTTGGTCAAAGGCCAGATGGGGCCTGTGGTTGGGTGCCGCCAGGGGCACCCAATTCATGCAGTTCCGACACCGCTTGTTAAACCCGCCTCACCCTTCACTGCCGCCAACATCGCCCCTGTTACATGGGCTGGCTCTGGACTGCCTTTCGAGGGCCTTGCTTTTCGTCCGGCTACTCTGGGATACCACAACCCCCAAACGGTCTCGTACAAGCGAACATCTGCATTCGATCGCGAGCAAAAAGTTCGCGAGCAATTCTACGGCAAGCGCCCTATCCATCCCCCCAAGGCCTTCAAGACCTTTCCGACCAAGCTGGACGTCTGGGCAAATCAGGAGGAAGATTTTAGGCGCTGCTCGGGTCCACAAGGCCTCAATAAGGTTGCCGGGTAAATAAATAAAATAAGCGGGAGGGCGGGGGGGGGGGGGGGTCCCGCATTGATGTACTATAAAAACTGAGAATCTCCCTGGCTCGTTGGGGTTGCCTCTCCTAGTAAAGTTTGTGGGATTCTTCGTCCCTTTTCCTTTTTCCTTTTCCCTTTTTCCTTTTTCCTTTTTCCTCTTCTTTTTTGCTTTTCAATCGAGGGCTGAAAGGGAATCCTTTCGCTGTGCTTTCTCTCCTCAATGCAAAGGGGGAAATTCTAGACCTTAATGGGTCATCCCCAATTATTCCAGTTTTTACGGTATAAAAGGTGCATTAGGGGAATGTAAAATTAGAAAACAATTACATCAAAGTTGAAGGCCCTGTTTAGCACGCAAGGGAAATGGCATTTTTCTGACTTTTATGGCATTTTTGTTGCAAACGAAATATTGCAACATTGCACCTTGTGCCTATAGCTCAACCTATAGGCTAGCTACTAGACTTTTCTTTTTATTATAATAGTCACGATGGCAGCTACTATCTGGATATGGGGCCTTTTTTATACCTGTTGGCTAAAGAGGTCTGAGCTTTAGCAAAGACGAAGTTTTTAGGAAAAATGACATTTTTTTAAAACTGGTAGCTTACCAAAAAAAAGGCCTAAGAAACTTTATCGCCTAGGTCCCTGGATCTTGACCCAGGTTCTCATCTGGTATATAGAACATTTGGTTGGGAGTTTTAACTTCGAAATGGTGAGTTTATGTCCAGCATCCAGATCATCAAGTAGTGTGGAAGCAGCAGGAAGTTAAGGAGTATTTGCTGTGTTCCCTGATTATATGATCACAACTATCATATATACCTGCCGCACACCCCTTTGACGAACCAGGGTGTCCGATGTTCTGGCTCCCTAAGGCAGTCTGACCATCTAAGGCTCTTCCTACATGGACCTGTTGACCCAAGGAAAACTTCCCACACCAAGAGAAATTCGTGTGAGGGCCGGGCAGTGTAAGTTGTGGTAGCATCTTCCCGCCCAGTTATTAAACAAAACTCTTGGTGGAAGGAAAATTCCACTCTGCGGGATCCTAAGGTGCTATATGCCTATAACGGCAATAAAATTTAGGAATTGAAGCCGGTTGATTCCGGAGAACTGGAATGTCTTCGAGGTTGCTTAGTTTTAATTCTGTAAGTTAAGTATTCACACTATCAACATCTGTAGTAAATTGCCCCACTCACTTTCAGAGATATAATGCTTCGACCATTTTCTCCTCTGCAGTGTTAGCACCCTCATAGCTGATCGCTTTCCTGTGTATTATGCGGTGACTCCTATATTGTTGTTGTGCCGTTCCTCCGGGGGAGTCTAACAATCTAGTGTCATATGGCGAACGAGATAGAACCTACCGGCTGGCACCTCGTCCGGCCTGGCACTTTCTCTCTTCTTCTATGCTCATACAACCGTTTTTATAAGACGGTCAAGTTTTTCAAGACTTGTGGAGTCCTTCCCAGCTTTCCCTTGATCGTGGCCAAAGAACCAACTCGTCGGATTCCCGTAACCCATGAAAGCTTTTTCGAGTAAATTCAAGTTTAGACAGACGTCCTGGGCCCTATATGTAAGAGAGCCTAGTCGTATTAAAGCATAGTGAACGGCGAGTGGGTGATCCGGCAAATAACATAAACACCGACAACTATGGGGGATTTCGTCAGCGGAGCATCACAATTATACAGGACAGGCAGCAGAAAGTATCCACAGAGAGCAAAGAGACACCCCCGAGAGATAGGGAAGAAAGAAAAGACCCAGTTTGCCGATTCGCCCGGGCGCGGAGTGTATATTCTTGCAGTTAACCAGTGCCCGATTCTTTTTGGCCCGCCCAGACATAGCCCGAATTCTTCACTTCGTTCCGGGAAGTGGAGATTTCTGGGGGAAATGGAAGGGGAGTTTCCCCCGCGGTGTCGATGTCGGGTCGGTTCGCCTGTCGCAGTGACGTGCGATTTTGGTGACAACCCGGGAGTCGAGTCGGCAGGATAGCATAGCCAGGTTCAGTGGTTCCCCCCTATCATCACCGCTAGGGATAGACGAGGGGAGCTTCTATTGGGGGGGGGGCGGGTACAGCTGGACCCTCGATTCCAGTTTTTTTTCGAGCCTTTGCGTAAGATTGGTGGCACCGAAGGAGCATTTATGATACCTAAATGCAATACAGGTATGATATAATATATTCCGTTCCGAGTGATGATTTGTGTATCTCACCTGAGGTCGAAATTTTCCATCTTAGGTTCCACTAACCGAGAAGACCGTGAAGGGAAGAAGGGGTGAGGCTCTGGCCTACAAAACCAAACGCCAGCGTAACTGACTCGTTATGCGCTACATTCGTAGGAGGAAGTAGTTGCTGTGGCAGCTGACAAATCTTTACCATACCCGTATCCGTCTGTTTAGAGCTTTACCTACCTACCCAAGCGCGCGTGAGTAATTACTTCAACATCTGAATTTGTACTGTAGAAACTTTGATTCCGCGGTGCTATTTAGATACAGCCGAACACACGATTGCAACTACTATACGTTTTCGCTCGCACATCTACTGATTCTGGTATACCTCTTCAGGCGCCCTAGTCGGAATAATCGAAACCCCCTCAGCTAGTGAAGTATGCCAAACCAAACCAAACCAAACCGGCTCCCGAGTCACACTCCCGCTCCTGGCAGCGATCTAAGCTACGACTTTGCTATAGTGGTATCCGCGAGAGAAAATACTACAATACCTTGCACACGATACCGCCATCCTTTGGTAAACACCAAAGGATGGGGGCGGGCTAATAATCAAGGCTGCTTCAGTTCTTGTCCTTTCTTTCCTTCCCTCTACTGCCCTCCTCCCTCTCTCACATCACGGTACGGAGGCAGACTCAACAACAACCTTTTTTTCATCCTCCTATCTTCTGGGCCCTCGGTTTCTGTGTCTAAGAGTTTTATCTTTGGTTCCGGGTGCGCTGTGCTAGCGTGGGAGAGGAGTAAGATCATTCTTTGATTCTTGATTGATTTTTTTTGCTGGCCGCAATTCGGGGGGTGGGGGTGTTCGGCTAATGGGCAGGAGTTGACACTTTATGATACCAGTGAAGATAATTCAGGTAGCATACGATGATATTTACTCGCAGGCTGGGCTTCCCCGCCTTGCCGTATAATGCTGGGACTCGGACTTGGGCTCGATCTCGGTGGATCCGCTTAAATTCTCGGGGAATCACAATTCACCTAGCCGTTGGCGAAAGAGGAAAAAAACCGGGGGAAGTAAGTCCCGGTCGAAATTGATGCAATCGCTAATGGAGCTAAGTGGGAATGGGGGTTTAGCAATGTATTCCCACAGGGATGGGTGGGGAGGGTCTACCATGTCCCTTACAAACTCGGAAGGACAGTCGAGGCAGGGTGGTGGTCGCATGGTCCTACAGATAGTAATACTTCTCCTTGCGGAAGTGCTGGACAACATACCACTCTCTGTTTAATTAATGTATATTAGGCTGCTAACAATGCGTACCGCGCTTCTAGTATTTACGGTTTCGCGAGTCAACAAGTGCTCATGTGTGCCCCAGAACTACTGGGTCCGGGAGTGGAGTTGTTACCCACGGCACAGAGGGAGTCAGGCTTCACATAGAACCTTCTTGATACAATCCTGCCGGTCTTTGGAACAGCCGGCAAGGGCACCCTCATCACTTTGGTAGAGGGGATTTGGTTCTTGTCTTCCGATCGACCACAACTCATGGCCGCAGTTCTGAGTCTAAACTCTGATTCTGGACTTGGCGCTGAGACATTGAATCAGGGACGTGAGGCCGTTTGATACTAGCAATTGAGTGATAGTTCCGATGAGAAATCACCCATTAGGGTATTTTCGGTTCTCAGCGGGGAGGTATTCGTAAGTATGAGTGATTTACGATTGGGCTAAGCACCGGTATAAGGAACCCGGGGTAGCCATCCTGGCTACCGCACTCTGTTTGCTTACTATGATGCTTCGCCTCCTTACCGCCGCTCTTACTATCACCGCTCTTCTCTTTCCCCTGACAGGCATACATAATTGGCTAGGATATGCTAGAGATTTCGAAAATCGAGCTGACCATTAGCGCATCGGCCGTTATCACAATAGACATCCTGACCGCTACCTAGCATCCGAACTAGCACCCGCACTAGCGACTGCTCCGCGAGAGATTATGATATGACTTGCATGGCCCCGCGCAAAGGTTTCCTTTCGCGAAGCCCTTCCCTTGGTATAGAGATCGTTATCTGGCGACTCTGGATCATCCTCCCCCGCGCATCATCCATTCTTGAGAGACTTATCTAGGTCGTTCCTATCCTGGAGAACCCTATTCTTGCCATTCTCGTTCTCAATGAATTCTAGAGCATCTCGTTCATGCTTTTCTCCTTTAGAGAATTCTGGAGATACCTTCCACGTTTGACCTTCCGGCAGGATCTGGGTCTTCCGGGACGCTCTGGGAGTGACCTTCAAGGAGGAACCGCCACTCAAACTCACTACGTTTGGGGTTCTGAGGGTGGAGCAGTGGCTTCTTATGCCCGATATACGCATATAGAGCATCAATCGGTGGCTCGAGCCGTCTTGGGGTCATAGTGGGACTGAGGTCGATTGTTAGGGGGGCGGGGTCAAACGAAACCTCTAAGCGTTATCCTCGGCCTAGCACATTTCTCTAGTGGGGCATGGCGAAAACCTCCCGGGGGCGATCGAATTTGTGGGGTATATCACCGAGCATGAAAGGGTTGCAGGTGGAAGGAATTGAGAGAGGAGACGTACCAAGCCGGGGAGACGATGCGAGGCCACAAGGGCAGCGCTGTGCGTAGAAGGGAGTGACATTGATGGATGTCGGGAGTGATGCTGGAGAGGGCATAAGAGTTTGGCATTTAGTCATGGTGTAGCGCATAACTTATGCTTCGGGAGATGTAGTGCGCTGCACTCGAGTACACTTGTGAAGGTAACGTCTCTTAGATCGCAGTTATTTCTCCACCCACGGGGTTAATAACAAAAACTATACTCAGCGATGGTTATAGCGCCGCTTGAAACCTACTTTTGTTATCAATCCCCCCGCTGGACACCCCTGCCTGATCTTCCAGAGTTCTGAGCGCGTTCCTAAACTTAACATTGTTTTAAGTATTTAAACACTTCAACTGTTGGCTAGCCCCCAAAACGCTAATCTCGCACAAAGGATGAAAAGCAGTGTATAGAGACTGAACTCGGTTCGGAGCAAAACCAGAGAAGAGGAAAGCATCTAAATCAGAAGCAGGAACGGAATCGGCCAGCAGCTCGAACTTGGATTGGCCCATTCTCGTCTACGACGCATAGCGATCGCTATCCATTTACCCCCCTCACCTTCAACTATTCGGCTCTAAGGAAGGCTGATATCCGCCCCCCTCGTCTGCACCATCCACCCTTCGCTCAGTGCCTTCAATGCCCTCTGTTATATCTGATGCAATGCCCAGGGCCGGTTCTACTACCGTCACCCACTCCGTCACTACAAAACGCCGCTCGTTATACCATTCAAACTCCTCCGAGTCTCTTCGTCTGGCAATAAAATGTGTATCCTGCTACACGGCAGGCGTTTCTACTACCACCAATCTGAAGATGCGGTCACATATCCCAACAATGGATGCAGTTGATTTTGGCAATCTTCCCCCAGCAGTTAGGCGAAGGGTGAGTTTTCATTTTTCATTTTTCCCCACAGCCTACCCTTCCTTTGGCCTAGTGTTACCCCCCCCCCCGGTTTCATGGGATTGGTCCACAACCCCAATTGGCTTGAAAGGCTGGAAAAGCTGGAAGAAAGAGTTTACGAATAGAGAGAATTAGATGTTTACCTCTTTCTTTCCTTCCAGTATTTCTCTTCTCTCGAGAGGTTACGATACGCCCAACAGTACCAACACCAGAATGGTGTATCACCATTACCATCATCCAACCACGGAAGGACAATGAGCTCAGCCAGTGGGAAGTGTGCAAGGTTAAGAACCAAGAGTCGGCCGTCGTATGACAACTTTCGAAGTACACATACGCCCCCCCCGGGCCAGCAAAACTCTGCAAACAAAACCCTGAAGCCAATGCCTTCTTGTTATCCCAGGCTGACGCTAAATGGTATCTCGAGTCGCCAGAGACGATCAGGAGGAAGTACTTTTCAAGGGAGGAACTCATTCTATTGGCAATCAAGTGCGAGAGGATTAATTCCACGGACACCGATGCCGCTTATTATCAAGATCCCGAAGCAAGATTGAAGCTCCGGGTATACTTAGCATTCCCTCAAAAATTTGACGAAGCAGTTGAATTTGGATTTCCTTCCACAGCAGAATCCAAAGGGCTCTCAAAGGTTCGCCCAAGAACTGCAACGATTCGGAAGGTGGAATCAGAAATTGAAAACTTACCCTCCAAGGAGGGAGACAATCTGTTTAACGATTTTGACAATGTCTCCGTGGCTGTTGGCGACGTTATGGATTACCAAAGATGAGAGAGCTTGAAGACCAAACCCCGCCAACTGTAATGCCATCTAGGGTCGGCAATGTTAGAGTCTTCGACCCCTACCCTCACGCCTCTCCTGGGAATAGGGATATAACATTGCGCATGACTTTAACCCGCAAGGATTTATGTGCCGACGAGAACGAACTACCGGTGCGTACACGCACCACTGAGAGTGGGAATTTCGTATACTAAGTGCGGCTATTTCCAACAAATGGTTTAATGGGTAAAGAGTGACATTCCGTGACCCTTTTCTCGTTCATTGCTCTGAAAACTTTCTCGGGAAGTACAAAGAAGAAAGGCTACATGAGCTATAGAACTAAAGCGGCTTAGAAGGCGACCGACGGGCCCCAATTCGACTGCCCCCCCATCTACAGAAGAAATTGGCCCGGAATTAAATTCCATCATCCTCCTCTATAACAATTCAAGTTGTAGCTGGAGTCTGTAGGATTCGGGGCTGGTGAAACTCGTGAAGGGGTTTGGTGGCAAGAGGTTGTTCACAGTATTGCAGTACGATACATCCTCACCCTGATATTCCATTCGCAATCCACCAGAATATCGTTCAAAGTAAACCCAAAACTTCCCTGCTATGCGAGCTGAGTAGCTACCCGACCCTTGCATTGTACAAATAATCTGCTCTGGGCCGGGAAATTCTCTTGGGGTGGCTCGTATCATAGAATTGTGGTTGCAGCTCGTTGCCGATACCCTCACTTCTGTATTGCGGTGATGGTTTTTTGTGGGGCTAGGCTAGGTGACAATCTTCAGGAGTGGTTGTGGGAGAAATTTTTTTAATAATATTATAAAGAGGCAGGCTTAAAGCGCCTAGCTCCAAGGAAGACGACAGCGACACCCTCCTCAACAAGAGGAAGGACAATGGACACGAACACGACCGCGATGATGGTCTAATCGATCACCTTTCGTATTTTCCTCCTCTGTTCTTTTTGCAATGCTAACCTTGCGAACCCGTGCGAATACGTTCTCATAGCGGACGCTTGACCGAAGGAGGCCAAACCCAGCACTCGAGTACAGTACCCATCTATGTACTAGTAGGTATGAAGGCGCTGGTCGCCCTCCGTCCCCACTAAGAGCAGGCAGTCGTGCTTGCCTTTGAGGCTTTTTTCTTGGCAGTTTTCTACCGTGAATCAAAATTCCAGCAGCAAGGCTTCCTTCCCGCAGCACTCTTCGTGCAGTCAACACAACAATCAATAGGATTTCTTTCTCCTTCACTTCCTCAGTCTCCTTGATCAGCTTTGCGTTTCTCACCAACAATCAACCGGGCGCCCGAGGGAAAAAGAAATCACAACTCTAAGGTTGAACACTGTCATTGTCTCACGACCTAGCCTATGAGATGAGGCAACTACAACCCCCTAAGGGCCTGTTTGGCAAAAATGGGACAGCCATATACGTTAGGAGACTGTTCCTGCTGCGAAAATTGCCTTCTCTCCATTTTGAAACGAAAGGAAAAGGGTCATTTGTATGGGAGAACGGAACGAAACCGCTGTATACAAACAAGCCCTCACACACACTTTTCTTCTATTTGAGTTTTAAGGTAATCCCAACTCTTTTCACAGACTCCCTCCTTTCTATCTACACCTAATACGTCCACTAGGACCTGATAAGATATTTGGCTTGAACAAAACTCTCCATTTCCACTTCTTGCGACCACCATTCTCCTCACTCAACTACTCCAAATATAATGAGGTTGAGAACTCCAACAACAAAAAGGCTTCCTCCTGACACCTCCGGTTGGGACACAAACCACCCCCTTCGCCCCAAAGAATCGCCGTCCACCCACACCCCCCTACCGCCTCCGCCCTGGGAAGTGCCATCCCCCGCCGAACCGACGATGAAAGCTAGGACTAGTCTGCCTCAAAGCGATTCCAGTCGGGCCCGGCCGCGATCTAAAATTTTCAGACTTCAAGGTGAGAGGCAATATAGGAACTGGATTGAAGTGAGTGAACTGGTGAACTAACTGACTGGAAATACAGGCTCTATTTGCCCTTCCTCCGCCTTCATACAAATCTAGGCAGTGATAGGAAGTCATCCTAACGGCTAAACTCTCTAGAGAGTATTGATTCGAAGTCACCGCTCCAAGAGCCACTACCACTACCATATAATCTTGCGAAAGTCGGATTGGAGCTAGGGAGATACAAGGGAACCAGGAAAGCGGAGCGACTGTTCCTATAATAGACGCTATCATTTCTACTATTCGCAGGTCGAATGGTACGCTGGACATGCTGATTGAACCCCCGGCCGGAGGGAGGCTATATGCTAGCATCTCGTGCTCCCACTCCTTCCAACAACAAAAAATAGAGCCTGAGGTCTCAGAATACCTACTGGCGGCCTTTCCCCGGTTAAAGAAAAGATGTGGCCGGTAATTTATCCGAATGTTCTTGTCCGCCTTGCGTGGGCACAGCTGATATGTTCCTGCAGCAGGCTTCCCTTTTCATGGTCGTATCCCGTTTGACAAGCCCACACCAAAACAATAGAGGAGTCTAGCTCCTACCGTTCAACCTACTTACTTTCTTGAAAGTTTCTACCCTAAGAACTTGAATAATTGGACCTCACGCTAAAGAAACAATTATGCACGGTACCGTAAAAACTCGAATAATTGTCCTATAAAGTGAGCTCCTTCTATGGAAAGGGGGCTTAGGCCGTACATCAGAGTGTATGCCATCGATTTTCCTGTACCACGAATAAACCGTGGATTTAACAAAAAAAATCAACAGAAAGGAGGCCGAAACCACAGCAAAAACACGCACTGCTTTCCCCCTTTAGAGACAGAAAGAAGAAAATTCTTAACTTTACTATGAGGGAAAGCTCAGCAACAAGACACGGTTCAATTATTCGAGTTTCTACGGTATACAAGCGAACATCGGCATTCTATCGCGAACCAAAGGTTCGCGAGCAATTCTACGGCAAACGCCCTATCCATCGACCAAAGGCCTTCAAGACCTTTCCGACCAAGCTGGACGTCTGGGCCAGCCGGGGAGCGGATTTCCTGGGCTGCTAGGGGGCATCATGCCCCAATAGGGTTATCAAATAAATATATAAATATAAAATTTAATAGATAAATAATAATTACGTTCGTTCCATGTGTACTCGTGCTTCTTAGCCAATATTTGCCTTCCCCTATTTGTTGTAGTGAGGTTTGTTAGGTTTTTCTGCAGAAGAGGTAAAGTGTGTAGGGGGGTGCATAACTAGTGCGGGGCTAACTATTAATTATAGTGGCTTCCTAAGGCATCGCGAACTGTGTTTGACGGGGTCGAACTTCCTTGCAACACGTATACAGAATCTTGATTCTCCGGACCCTGGTATGCGCACCAGCCATGCACTATGTACTGTACTCGAGTACATAAATTTACTGTACCTCTTCAACAGAAAAACCTAGCAAACCTTACTATCCCAAATGGGGAAGGAAAATCTTGGCTGAGAAAGACCTCCTATCCGTTGCTTCAAGAAGGATTGCCTAGAACCAGTGCTAGAAAAACTATTACTAGTCTCTATTATACTTTTCATTTGGCTAGTGAAAACATGTTGCAATATCAACTATTAGTCAGCCTTTAGAATATTTATTATACCTAGATAACTGAATACTAGTAAAGAAAAGTGAGATTTCAGTTGGATGAACCAATATTTGCCAACAGTGAGATAGAAAATAAGCTCGACCTGAGGAGTGAAACTTGTACTAGACTTGAAAGGCTGTTACAAATAGAATAAGTTAGAAAAATAGCTTAGGGTACTGGTGGAATAGGCAATGGGACACATATAGATGGGTAGGCTATAGGGGAACCAAGAGTGAATAGTGCTTAGTTGGAGAGATTATAGAAAATTATAAGGGTAGTTCTGAATAATACTACAAGAACAAGAGGGGCCAAGCAATCCTGGAAGATGGGTAGCTGCACCGTACAGAAGAGTGCAAAGGGGAGAGGTCTGTCTAGTCGTGAGAGGGAACCATAACAAGTGATATCAATCTGCTGGCTTTAACTGTTTGCGTATTTCCTGCAGTCGATTACTGGATAAGTTAATTGGGAGAGGGTTCCAGGAACTGTATCATAAGGTATGGTATCATATCACAGATATTCCACATAGGAGTGGGAGCCGAGGCGGTGGAGGCTGCCAAACTTTATAATAGCATTCGGAAGCTCTCTCTCAATCTAGCTAGTTCTGTGAGCCATTATAAAAAGGAGAAGGGTTGAAGAAAATACTTCCCAGGGAACGCTGGAGATATAGAGAATTACTAATTCTGTTCCACATTTTGTCTAATAGGATATCATATATCGCGTATAATACCTAATTAGATGTTATAAAAATAGTCCACTTTTTTCAATCCCAAATTCTGTAACGCATAGCACTCCGAGGCATAGGAACCTAACCCTAAGGATCTAGTCACCTTTGGCAGGAGTTTAACCCATCACACTCCATATGATATCCGGAAGTAGAGTCAACAATAAACCTTATACCCTAACTCCCCATTTCCCATGATACTGGAGCCCTGCCTAATGCAGATCACTCCCTTAACTGACCAAGAACCACCCTTCAGCACACCCTATCCTCACCAACCACCACCTCAAGTCCTACTGTTATCAAAAAAAAAAAAACCCCTCCCCCCAACAATTATACAACCAGACAAAATGGGAAGCAAGTCTCCAGAAATCACTAGCGCGGACAAACCCTCGAAGCGCATCACCGAAATTGGCATGACCCCGGAGGCATACCATGAACTTTCAGTTCACATCAAGTCTATTATTCTTCCCGGCACTCTCGCTCTCGAGTGTAGTGGCCCCGGTGGTATTGAAAGTAAGATTGTTTACCACCAATGGTTCGATAACGCCCTCGAGGAGATTGGGCCAAAGTTTTTCCCCCGAGGCGCCAATGGGTTAGTTTGGCCCGAGGATTATGCCGAGTACGTTTTTCCCTCCTTCACCTTACTCTGCTCCATCACCGGGTTTTCTCGGGAAGCTTTTGTGGGGGCTAAGATTTGTATGACATAGGATTTATGAGAGCGTTCATCAAGTTGCGCAGCTCTTGACCATTGACATTAGGGAGGATTGTAAGAAAACTATGGATTTGGGGATTGTCGGAGAAGAGACTGAAGGTTGCGATATGGTGGAGATGGCCCAGGAAAACCAACTTTACGAGGGTGGCGCCGCTGGTGATACTGATGCTGAGGGAGAAGATGCGATGACCTTTGAGGATGAGGAGGATGAGGAGGACGAGATTATGATGGGCCAAGATGATGGGGGTGATCAGGTCATGGCAGAAGGCTTGGAAGTAAATGCTAGTGTGCTGGAAGACTTGCTTGGCTTGATGAAGGTGTGTCTTCACCTCCCCTACATTATGACTTCCTATATTCGCAGGAGCTGACAACCATCCGCTAAAGCCGGAAGTATTTTCTCATTTCCCAAATTTGGCCGAAGGCTGTTTTGATTGGGACGAAGTTGTGGGCTCTATCAGCCCAGAAACAGTACGTCCTCTGGCAAACTTGGATCAAATGGAGTCTATCACCCCTGAATGTTGAAGCTAAACTTTGGGTACAGATTTCCCTCCTTCTCTCGTCACTTTCTTAACTCGACATCGAAGCACGCTCTCGAGATGGCACCTCCTATCGCTTAGCTGTTTACCTTTTCCTTAGATATGAGTAGATGCGGATCGAGAATTTTCTAGCCTAACAATTCTAAATGTTTGATACTCAATTTAAAAAAATTAAAATTTTAACCCCACCCCCGCTCCAGCGCCACTAGCCTCTGAATTTATTGGCGCGTTTATTGAACCCTGCGGAAGGATGTGATTGTAGCCCGGCGCCTAACCCGCGATCTTTTACTAATCGCAGGCGGATCTACTAACAAAGGTCCAAACACTACAAGAGGTAGGAAGGGGGTGGAAGTGAAAATTGAAATGGTAATTGTGTTCAACTGTACGGTATAATCTCAAATAATTGAACAGTGTGCTATGTCGTTGGAATTGCCTCCTCTGGTAAGGTTTGGTTTTTTTTTTGGTTTATGTCTGTCAAGGGGGCTGAGCACGTCTTCTTTTGCGGTGATTTTCGCCCCCTTTTCTGAAGTAGGCAATTCTCGACTACATGACACGGTTCAATTATTTGAGATTACGGTACAGTACAAGTAGTAATGGACTATATATTGCAGCCATGGGAATGGCAGACTTCTAGATAAAACCAGGGAACAATCTTCCTATACAAAGTAGCCATTAACCAGCTGCAGTGCCATAAATCCAACTAGTGTTACAGAACGACCTAACCCTTTGTAACGGAGGTGCTCAATTAACAGTAAGAGGTCCTTAAAAGATCAGATATAAGAGCGTTTCTGATTTCAAGAAAGAGCCCAAGTGGCCTGCTAGACTGTCCCTCCTAGACACAGAAGTGATATGATACTTCCATTTACACAACTACTAAATGCCTTGAAGGCGGGAGTCCCAAATGCACCATTAACCAAATATAGAGTCACCACCGCTTAGATAGTGGGCTCGGATCTGTAATATTCGACCGATTAGTAGCGGCTATCTATTTACGCGGGGTGTGTATTTAAATATCCCGTGACAGCAATATCACCCTACTCGACGGTGTTTTCCACCATCTGGATTCCAGACCCCAGTCCATAAATACCGCGGCACTTATCCATTGTGTTGTGATCCTCTTACGGACCACACAGCAAACAAGATACCCTCTCTATCTCTTTTGCTTGTATCAAATTCCTTGATCAGCTGTGTCCAGAGATTGACCCAGTAGTACTATAGAAGCCAACGTACCAGCTGTCTACCATATCCGCCTACGGGGGGCTTTTCTCAGATGCACTCAACCGATCACCCGAAAGTCAGAATTTATAGAGTGGGAACTTAATTGCTCTACGCTGTCCAAATATAGCTATAATCCGTACAGTGACTGCAAGTGCGTTCTAACCCCACATCTACCTATTGCAGTGTCCCCTCCATGCACCCCAAACGCAATGATCACAATCCAGCTGCCCCCCCCCGCCACTGCCGAATCATGTAAAACCTGCCCGCAGCCGCACCCCTCGCCGAGACCCCCTCTCGGTGACCGCAACCTTGACACAGCCATAGCCGCGCCAGAGAATACTGCAATACACTGCGCCTGCGATACTGGGGCTACTGAATTGGGCCGGGTGCCGAGCACTAAGGTGGGAGACCGTACTTAAGGCGAGCTTCCTCCTTGCATTCCCTTTCCTCCCTCCCTCCCTCCCTTTCAACACAGCATAGCGGAGATACAAGCTCAACAACACCCTCCTTTGCCACATCGCAGGCTTTCTTTCCACCTTGGCTGCCAAAGCCTCGGCCCCGTGCGGTGTGTGTGTGAGCGAGTGTGAGAGAGAGGTAAGATTTTTCTCTGTTTGGTTGTTCGATTGTTCGATTGTTTGCTAGCGGTAATGATGAAGGTAAGATTGTTGGTCGATAAGCGGAAGCTAACGCCTTATATTATCTGGGATGACAGTTCTAGCCGCACATAAAATCATTTACCCATAGGCTCTCGTCGTCCGCACTTCCCCACAGTGACTAGACCCGACCTCGGCAGAGGATCCTAAAGTAGAATCAAGATTCGCCTTAGTTATTTACGAGGAAAACATAAAACAACCAATAAAGTAAGTCTCACAAGGCGTACATCGGTGCGTCTAATCCTGGGGCGAAAATAATAATAATGGAAAATCAGCAATGCCTACACCCGAAAAAAACCGTAAAAAATTTACTATGCTTCTCCCAAAGTCCGGAAGGCAGGAGAGGCCTGACCGCAGTGGTGTATTGAGTGCGTTTGGTAGTGGCGATGGTGCCGTGAACGGTGCTGAAGGTAAGCCTGGTGGTTCAACTGAAACACACCAGGGCGTCGAGCAAGGGCCCCGCGTCCCTGATACCTCTGGCCCGACGAGTGCGCCAAGCGCCAGTCCGCATTCCAGAACTACTAGGTCTGAGAGCAGGAGTCCCACCGGGGGTGACCAGAGGAGTGTCGGGAATGCGTACCAAGAATCTCCCCCGTACGATCCCACTGTTTCTCCGGTCGACCAAGGTCAATCTGGTCGGGTCGAGTATAAGCATTACGAATCCCCCCATCGCGGTCGCGATCGTCGCAGATCTCCGCGAGATAGCCGTGGTAGGCCAAGGAGTACTTCTCCCCGCAGCCAGGAGCGGTCCCGTCGCAACAGCCCTAGTAGCTCTCCGAGAGGTCGCCCTGGTAGGCCAAGGAGTACTTCTCTCCGCACGCAGGCCCGGCCCCGTAGCTCTCCCCGCAGCCAGGAGCGGTCCCGTCGCAACAGCCCTAGTAGATCTCCGAGAGGTCGCCCTGGTAGGCCAAGGAGTACTTCTCTCCGCACGCAGGCCCGGCCCCGTAGCAGCCCTAGCCGTTGGCGCTCCTCCCGTGGTGGTAAGCACAGCCAGCCAAAACACGACGACAGCAAGAGCAACAGCCGAGCCCCGAGTGGCTATCAGGTCCCGAGTGGTTATTACGGAGGACCTTCTGGCCATGGGCCGCACCGCTGGACCAGTGCTCAACAGGGGAATTATCTCACGGGGGGTGATGATAGAGCTCAAGGAGTTCCTCGCAGACGCTCCCGCTCACGAATCCCTTTCCCGGACGGCCTCTCGTACCGCGCCCGTTCCCGCGAACCTCATTCAGACGGTCCCCATTCTCAAAGGGAGCCTAGAAAATCTCCTCCTCGTAGTTCTCGCTCTCCAATATATTCTAGAGAACCTTCTTCTAAACGTCATCGTTCTCCAGAGAGTCCAAGAGATCCTTCGCGCCTTAACCCTTACGATCAAGGCCTGGTTCCCCGAGAACCCTCTAATGGTGATCCTCCCGCAGGAACCCCCACCCAGAATCGTGATCATAGAGGTTCGGAACGCGGGAGGGCGACCCACTTCTCTGGCTATCCCCGCGCAGGAACCTCCACCCAGGATCGTGGTCATGGGGGTTCGGGACGTTGGAGGGTAACCCACTCCTCCTATGGCGATTCCCGCGCAGGAACCTCCACCCAGGATCGTGGTCATGGGGGTTCGGGACGTTGGAGGGTAACCCACTCCTCCTATGGCGATTCCCGCGCAGGAACCTCCACCCAGGATCGTGGTCATGGGGGTTCGGGACGTTGGAGGGTAACCCACTCCTCCTATGGCGATTCCCGTGCAGGAACCTCCACCCAGGATCGTGGTCATGGGGGCTCGGGACGTTGGAGGGTAACCCACTCCTCCTATGGCGATTCCCGTGCAGGAACCTCCACCCAGGATCGTGGTCATGGGGGTTCGGGACGTTGGAGGGTAACCCACTCCTCCTATGACGATTCCCGCGCAGGAACCTCCACCCAGAATCGTGATCATAGAGGCTCGGGAGGTGGGAGGGTGACTCACCCTGCATACAATATGTGGATCGACCATCAGTCTGTGTCCCGAACCCCCCGGGGGTCCCACCGGGGCCGCGGTAGGGCTTCCATCAGGGCCGGGAAGAGCAGTGCGGCAAAGGGGCCTCCTCAGTAGAGCAGATTGTCAGACGGAAGCCGACGGCGGGCTCCTAGGAGGAGGCAGAGACGGTCTGGTTTATAAGTATATGGGGATGTTTTGAAAGGGTATTTTATAGGGGTACAGAAAATTTCGGGTAGTGATGCTGGTAGACTGGGAACGTTATCTAAGGCCATAGGGGCAGCTCTGTGGGTAGAAGGGAGGGACAGTGATGGGCGACCGCAGCTGTACCAGCACTTTGGAGGAGATGCCAGGGTCAGGCATTCAGTCATCTTTAGTGTATCAGTCGTGTCTTAGTAGGTGTAATACTAGTACAAGTACTCCTGTGAATGTAATGTCCCTTGCGAATCACAGTTTTCCCCCGACAGCGGAGATTAATAAACCTAACTATACCGAGTAATTACAGCTTTGCCCTCAAGACACCTGTCGTCAAACCAGACATTCCCTGATCATTTGGAGAGCTGAGCGCATTCCCGACACTTAACCACGAGCTTACCGCTCTAGGAAATGCTAATCAATACCCAAACCAAAAATCTGCTCAAGGGGTGAAGCCGCGTCGGTGCTAAAGCCAGAGCACCAAGCAATGTGTACTCGAGCACTCATAGCCTCAGCTCCAAGAAGTGTTTAACAGTAGAAATAGTGATATTCTGTGGTTCCGTTCCAACTCACTTACCTGCAAAAACTAAAAATAAACCAGATGAGCCAAAGTACTAGTGTGGCTTAAAATATGTGACTATGTATGATATTTGAGGAAATTTATTTCACCATCTTCGGAATAAATCGCCATATCGTTTAGTTGAGCTGCCCCACCCCGCATCAGTTCAAGTTGTGGCTGGGAGTATCTAAAATTCGAGGCTTCCTCTCGAGCCTCTTAGTGAAGTGGTTCAGCCCAGGCGGTTTTTCATCATAGGAGTAAGTTTTATCTACCCTGTGTGCCATTTAGTTAGGATGCACAGCATACACACTCCTCAAACCCAACAAAACTGCCCTCATGCAATACTATATACAAAAAAGTGTCTTTCGAGATTTTTCTAATAATACTAGAAGCGACGCCCTACGCTCTCTAAGCGAAATGAACCAACACGCCGCATATAGGTCGGGAACGACAGGAAAAAACACAAAGGAAGTTATATTCCAAGCACTTCCTCTACGCATAGTCGTTCTTTGCTCTTGGTCAGCAACATCTGGATTCTCCATTTATTGCCCCTAATTCTTCATTCTGTGCCACAGTCTCCAGTAGAGACTAGTAGTTCCCTACCGTCACACGTGGTCCGGTAAATGATGCTCCCGAATGATTTTGCTTCCCCAGTGTCCTCTTTACTAATAACTGTAGTCCTCTCAAATAGCACCATCAGGCGGACGGTCGATCCTAATCCCATTCCATTTAGTTTCCATAGTATCCTCCCTTGGGGCACGGCCTCCAGACTATTACCCACATTGCATCCACTCGGAGACTCCAGCTAGGACCTAGAGAGTTGAAAACTGTTCCCCAACGAGATGATGATAACCAAGGTTACTGTGTCTACTCCAAAGGGTGCAAGAAAAATGTGTCTTCCTAGGTCAGGAGTTATGTATGATTCTTGCCACGGATGCCTGATCGCGGAGTTTGGAATGCCGTTTGGGGCGGCAGGACTAAGGAATTTCTGTCGATTCATGGTACTCTCTTGTTTGTATTGATTGGAGGCACAGCCAATGACTCAGAATACTTGATGGCGGTACTCTACTGGTCATGAAAACAACAGAGGAATAATTCACTCAGGCCCCCTTGCTGGCCCTGTTAATACCCCAGGAGGAGCATCTCTGCTGCCACCAAGAGATTGGGATAGAGGGTAAACAACGCTTTGGAGGGAAGCAACTATTCTCCCCTTAATGTCCTTGGTGGCCCACCATCCAGGACCCGGATTTAGTAGATACCAATACACGATTATTTCCCTGGCTTTCGAGCTATCCCCCACGATGCCTGGCAAGCACTATCGGGCCGGATGACAAACTAAGAAACAGAAGTCTATAATCAGATCATTCCTCCTATGCGGACTCGCGAGTGCTAGCCTGTATGCGCCACAGACCTTTCCTTTGAAAAGCAGAAGCTGTTTGGTACACACGACAGCAATAAAGAAATTTAGCTACTTAGGTTAATTCCACCCGCTCTACTGAAAACGTTTAGGCCATCAGTCTCAGAGTTCCTTACGCAAAAGAATCTGCTTGGATAGATAATGGCTGTTATTTCCCTCTTGGCCCCAGTTCTCATTAGCTCCCAGACTGCATTACCTTGCCAAGGGGCGGTCTTAGGCCACATCTGCTTGGGGTATTGGAGTACGAGATCTTCAGCAAAGAAGGAGGAGATCGACTGGTGGGGCAAAAAGGTACTGAAATGTGATCAGGGAAGGTATCCGAGCAACCCGGCCCATGAGATCGCTCTTCCGATTGTTACATCAACTTCAACCCGAAGCGCACCTATGCCGACCCCCCTGCTTGGACTCATTTGGGCTTCCCTTCAATAGCCCTGCTTCTCCCTGCAGAGTCATCGCCCCACAACCAGCTCTAGGCAAAGCTAGGGGTAAGTTGCATTTCAAAATCATAGATGTTGGAGAGCGCTTTTAGACATCCGAAGAAAGCCACTCTAAACAGCTCCTTACGAGAAACCGATTCCCAGGATTATTTCCTTGGTATGATTCTCTAGCACCTCCCACAAAGCTAGAGAACAGCCAGGAAGAAGGGATATTTAGCGTTCAGTATGCCAAAGCCTACCGGAGCAAATTCTGACACTCAAAGTCTCGAGTAAGGCCTCACTAGCGCTATATACGGTTTAGTACAGTACAACACATTATACAGTACTAGGACAAAAAGATTCGTCCGATGCCCATTTTACACCAAAACTAGACAACTTGACCACCCTTCCCCATCCCACACTTTTTATGAGAATCTACAAAAATTTGGTTATATATTAGAAAATCCGTAGATAATATACTGAATGTTACAAAACTCTTAAATATTACCAAGGGATGGAGAAAAGGTTGTTTAAGTATCAGGAATTGGTTGTCATGTACCTTTTTGTGTGGAGCCCCATACAAAAATTTAGGTCACTTTCCCACAGGCTGATGTAATCATAAACAATGGGGGCAGCTTTGATTCCTTGGACTTCTACTTTTAGAGAATTGAATAGATTGTGATTTTCTGGCTAGAGGAAGGATTTGAAGTATTTTCATGCAAAGAGTGTTGGGAATTGTCGGTTTGAAAATGTCAAATTTGGCCCAAAAACCGGCATCGGACGAATCTTTTTGTCCCCGTACTGTACATAGATCTCATTTGATTTGTCATTTTGTTCTTCGAGTGAGAAGTTGTGTATCTTGGAAGACGTTGGAAGTTTCCATTTCTGGTATCCTTGCCCAGCGAGTGTGTATGATAGTGGCCATAGCGCAACTATTTAGTCAGTTATTCCTTTTTCGGGAAGCTGTAACTACTATCTATTGTAGCCACAACTAACTCATTAACCATTTGCTTGTGCTATCTTATGCCGTGAATAAATAATCCTAGCGTTAGAACTTACGTAGTTGAAACTCAATTACGATGCTCTACTCAAATATACCTAAAGCTGTAATTAGGGTAGTAGTTACAGCTCAATTATATCCCACCTATTCACCTATATTCTCATCATGGATAGCACACAATATCACTAAAACCTCCCATCCCGCCGCCGCCCCTGCCCCATAAATGCAGCCAACCTACCCCTTAGCCGCACCTGCCGCCGAGCCGTCCCCCTATTCTCTGTGGCCACTATCTTGCAACAACCATAGCCACGCCAGAGAATACCGCAATAGTCTGCGCTCACGATACTGGAGTCAGCAAATCTATTCTAGTGCCGAGGAATTGGGGAGGGGGGGGTGACTAGTAGCCGAGACTGCTGTCCTTCCTCCCCTCCTTTCCTTTCTTGCACATGCAAGCAGAGAAGCAAATCCAACAACCCTCCTTTCTCCCAACTGCTAGCTTTCTTTCGACTTTACCTTATATCATACACCTTTCCCTCCCGACACTCGGCGCGGGAGTGTGTGTGGGAGGTGAGATTATCCCATCTGTTTGTATGCTGGGGATGAGTCTACTGGGAGGTCGCTTGGTTGATTGATGGGTAGAAGTTAACTTTCTCTTTAGCCGGTGGCCGTAGTTCTAGTAGTACGTAGGGTCATTTACGCATAGGCTCCCGGCGTCCGCGCTTAGTCGCACTAGTCCTCGGATAAGATCTCGGTAGGTAATTTAAGCTTAAATTCTCGGCAGATAACCATTTGCTCGGTCGTTGACAGAAAAAAGACAAATCACATAAAGTAAGTTACACAGACTCAGCCTTCATAGTTTGGATACCGTAGCTAAAGAGTGATGGGAAATCGGAAAAGACAGAAAAAGGTTTACCATGCCTCCAAAGCCTGCAAGACAGGAGGAGCATGGCCATGATCATAAATTGGACACGTTTGGTACTGGTGGCGGTGAATCTCCTGATAGCCGTAGGATGAGATATGATAAAGCTCTCCGTTCGGCTCTTGAGGAAGCTATCAACCCCGTCAATTGGGGTCCCTCTTCTGGAACTTCTGGCCCCGCGAGCAGAGCTACCACCAATACCGTCAATTGGGGTTGCTCTTCTGGAATTTGTGGTTCCGCGAGCAGAGCCACTGCCAACCCTGTCAATTGGAGTCGCTCTTCTGGAACTTCTGGTCTGGCAAGCAGAGCTACTGCCAACACCGCTAATAGGGGTCGCTCTTCTGGAACATCTGGTCCCGTGAGAAGAGCCACTGCCAACCCCGTCAATAGGGGTCCCTCTTCTGGAACTTCTGGTCCCGCGAGCGGAGCCACTGCCAACCCCGTCAATAGGGGTCGCTCTTCTGGAACTTCTGGTTACGCGGGCAGAGCTACTATCAACCCCGTCCATTGCAGTCGCTCTTCTGGAACTTCTGGTCCCGCGAGCAGAGCTACTGCCAACCCCGAGTGCCAAGAATCTTCCGCATCCGGATCCACCTGTCCTGGCCCCAGTAGCAACGAACTCCCTCACCCTTGTGATTGTGATAGCAGAAGACTTTGTCTTTATCTCTTGGTTCCACATAGTCCACAAGCTGTTGTCCTGGCTCTAAGCCCCGATCTCATACTCCCCGCTAGAGCCGATAACAGACTTCAATCAATTTTTGACACCCAAAATCGACTAGCTATTCCAATAGGCCCTCGGGCATCGAGAGGCACTTCCCACCCCCAGGAGAGAAAGTCCGAAAACCACCAACCCAGGGGCGACGGGAACTGGCACAGGGAATTTCCTCACGGCAATGACTACCAGCGGAGATCTCCCAGAGATCATTCTACAGCAGTGGACTATTCTTCCTCCTACGATACCGGTTCTCGGGAACTTCATCCCCCCCGCTCTGATTCCCCAAACGGTCCTAGAGACACCTGCGACAGTCACCCTCACTTTAGGAGTGATTTGAGGGAAGGTGAGGATATGGTTCGAGAAAACTCCCGCAGGCGTTTCCTTTCCCGAGGCTCTCCCCCTCCCGAAAGAGGTCGTTACAGTACAGCTTCAGGCTTCCCTCACCCACACCACGCCCCTTCGCAGGAGCCTCATTCCCGCCACGCTTATTCCCCAAACAATCCCAGGGACTCCTTCCGCCGTAGCGCTCATCCGCAAGAAGCAAATCCTAGGAACCCATCCGGTAGTGACCCTATGGTTCGGGGTCATGATCTCAGAGGCCCAGCAGCTGGGGCGGCAACCCCCCATGCCCACAACATGAGGGCTGACCGTAGGTCGGTGTCCCCAAGCGTTCGGGGCTCCCACAGGAACGGTAGGGTTATTCACAAGAGAACCGGACAGAGCCAGAAAGCAGAGCGCCCTCCCAAATTTGGTAGATAACTCCCGGGGCCTATCTACTAAGACCTAGTAACCACAGTAACTACGGGTGGTGGTAGAAGATGGTAGAATACTGCTGGAGAGATGAAATGACGTGTTGGTAGTAAATGGTTAGATACAGATATGAGAGGGTAGCGAACGAAGATGGGGACAGTACTAGGCTGGAGAGGGCACTTGAAACAATTGGGGCTTTATGTACAGAAAAGGTGATCGTGCCTACGGGAGCAGAATGTAGGAAGGTTAGGCATTCAGTCATAGTCTAGAGTACAAGTAATGCCTCAGAAGGTGTAATATACTTGTCAAAAAATGTCGCAGTATCATACTCATTATAATTCCTCCCACCACGGAGATTAACAGCGGAAACTATGGTGAGCGCTGTCGATAACCTCCGCTCAACAAACTTTAAAATCACCTTTCAACCCCAAACCTGGCCCAAAGGATGAACACTCCTACACTTTTAGGGCTTGAGGAGTTTCGGCGAGGGGCACCTAAAACTTGGGTTTCCTAGAAAACCTAGTGGAAGGGTTTGTCTGATTGAAGAGGTTGTTGACAGCCTCTTGCGCCGAGATATTCCATTTGGCTTCAGTGGACTGTGCTTTACAGCACCGAATTTCGGCTAGGATCAAGCCAGGCCACCCACCGCTCTGTGTCATAGCAAGTGCGGTGAGATCCTAGGGATCAAGGTCGCGGCAACGGAAGCGGAGACTTCGTGAGGTGACTAGTCAAGTTCGGGGACTGGCTGAGGTAGTTGGGCCGTGATTGTAGTGGTGAGCGGGAAAATGTGAGAAAAGACCTCGCAGAGATAGGACTGAAGAGAAGGGAGGAGGGAAGGGAGAGATAAGAGCCACGGGGATACTGCTGTTATCATTAAGCCTGCCATGGATATTGCCGGAGCTGGGGAATACATTCATTTGTCCCTGAAAAAACCAACGAGTGATTCCCCATGACAAAGTTGAACAGTCGGTCAGCTGTGTGGAATGGGGGTGAAGAGGGAGAAGAGGAATAAAACCTTTAATATGGATAGGGGGGTTGCTATGGCTCGTGGGTGGGCTGCCTGGGGGCATATTCGGGTTCAAGCGAAGGCGTTTGGGAAGAAACTTTGATACCAGTGTTCACAACTGTCTTTGGCGGACTGCTGGAGGGGTTGGCAATTAATAGTCTTTTTAGTTCGGCGCTTCTGGAAGCTACAGTTTCCAATGGGGAGGACTACATGAAAAAACAGTGATATCGTCTTGCAGTCTCACCCGCTGGACTGTCTGTCGGCTGCCAGTTTCCTTCCGAGAATGTTTGGAACCGTTGGGTGTAAATTGGGAGAGAATGAAGCCCTAGAGTTCGTTACGGGGCCTCCGGGGCCCCGAAAACGCCGGCCCCCCAGCCCAATTCCCCGCCCCGCCCCGCTCACCGGGGCGGGGCGGGGCGTTTTTCCCTCCATTCCCCGCCCCTCCCCCCACCCACGCCCCCGCCCCAGCACTCTAGTGTCTTCTATGATATCCCAAACAGAAGGTTCCTTAGGTCGTGAAAAAAGAAAAGCAAGTCCAACAAGGGTACTTATCCTCCACCCGCGCACAAATGTATAAAAAGGCCGTCCCCATCCAAACCGTCCCCACCCAAACCGTCCGCCACTTTAAAAACAAAAACACAGGTACCTTCTCCACTCCTTCTCCATATCAACCACAACCCGCTCATCAAGACAAACCCACTCCCAACCAACAGAGAAGCTGAAAAATGGTCAACTCCAGCCAGCGCAAGGCTATCGCTCGCTGGTTCAAGCAATCAGATGAAATTCTGATTTCTGCTCTTCTGGACCATCTCCGCAATGGAGACAAGGTCAATGGGGCCTTCACTCCAGAAATTTGGACTCAGGTCACTGCTCTGGTCAACAAGTGGTACAGGAGCGCTCGCATTCCATCCTTGATTGAAGATCAGGTCAAAAAGCGCTACGGTTCTGTAAGTTTGCTTCCTGCTTTCTCCGGTTGACGGGGGGGTGAGACGCCAGTGTACTGATTTAGTTTTAGTTGAGGAAAAACCTCAATGACTTTGTCGATTTGTTGAAAACAGCTGGTGTTCGTTGGGATATTAAAAACGGAAAGATCCTCGCCCCAGACGAGGTTTGGGCTCAATATCTCAAGGTTTGTGGCACCTTTTACTCCATATTGGTCAAGTACGTTTTGGGCTCTAATAAGAAGGTGTCTCTAGAGCCATGATAGGGCAGGTGTCTTTAAGACAAGGCCTTTGCATTTTTTCGAGGAGTTGTGTGAACTTTTCGATACCGATGGGCAAACTATTATGGCTACTTGTGTCCTAGAAGATGAAGAGACGGACGATGAGGACGACGTAATGGAGGAGGACCATGATCTCTCTGCAGTAAATGATGGAGCTAGCCAGTTCATTTACCAGGATTCCCCCATCCGCAACGACAATGGTGCTCCAGTTAGCAACTTGTGAGCAGTCCCCCCCTCTGAAAAAAAACAACATAGGCCAAGATCACTTCAAACACTTCCTCTACCACGACACTAACACAAAGGGCCAGCAGCCTCGCCATCCGCTCGGCCGCGACTCCTGCCTTGTGCCCGTCCCCTGTTGTCTCTGCCAGGGCTGGACCCCAGGGGAATGATGGTCACAGCACCGCCATCTCTGGAGCCGGCAAAAATGATCCCAATGGAAGGGACCTCACCGAAATCCCTAAGATCCCGATTGCTCAAATACACGAGCTAATTGCCGCCGCCAAGTCGATTCAAGGGATTAAAACTGAGACAATGCCGGTAGAATACTCGCTGTTCATAAAAGCTGTTGGTAAAGCCGCGAGGCTTTACCATACTGGCGAGATATATAAGGAGGACTTCCGTCTCGCTGTTAGCTCTTTAAAGCAAGATGTCGAGAAGTGTATAGCTTTCTGCGAAATGTCCGACGAACTTCGCATCGACTGGCTCATGGAGGGGGAGAAGGAGGGGGGGGGATGTACTAGCAATACTAAGGCCTAACGGTGGCAGGGAGGAGAGCTGATCCATCTAGCTTATGTTACTCATCAGATTTTGTTTCCTATGTCCTGTGGGATTTATTTCTGTGCGGTTGGCGGATATAGTATTCATTATGGTAGTCGATTTTTTCGACGAATTTCTATTCCAGGCTAGCTAAGCTTTGTATGTTAGGTAGAACAGTGAAACCGAGTCAAACAATAAAACATTATAAAACCCTTTTGTTCAGTGTTAAGTTTAACTCACTAATACCAAAACATTGTCAGTGAGCAAAGATTCACTACACTAGTTCAACGCAGCCTAAACCGGGGATTAGCAGTCTACGAGCTGAGGACCGGAAAAAGGTTTTTGGTACCAGGGCCGGCTCTGGAGGCCTAAAAGACGGCCTAACAGCCCAGAGACAGCCGGCACACACAGTCCCAATCGAGAGAGGGAAAGAAACCTATAAGCACTAGTGTTGGAAAATTTTTAAGCCAAAAGCATCCCTCACCTTGCACCTCCTGTCAACAGCTTCACCTCCTCTTTAGTCTACGGATTCCCTAAACTACCAGTTAGGGTAGATTACGAACTAAGATTTATTATGAACTTCGGTGAACCCCTTTGAACCTGGACGCACATCCCCGATCTGCACAGGCTGTGTGAGGCCATCTAGGCATTCCAGAGGGGATAGCTTGCTAAACGCATTAGCAATTAGAGGTTTCCTGCTACAACCTCTTAATCATCCCCATTTAAGACCTTCCGAGAAGCTGCAATATTTAATCTCTACCGTCCACCATGCAGCACCCTACAGTAGATTTACAGTACTTGAGTACTATACATATCTCAAACCCAATCGCAACCGGCCACTCGCCTCCGTCTGTTAACTCGAATAAACCCGACAACTCATAACATAAACAATGTCTTGATGCTTGTAATATCAGTTTCCATTATGACGTGCAACGTGAGTTATCAGGGAATCCACATCTTCTGTACATTCCATTAACACCAATACCGCCCGACGAGGAGAAAACGAGAAAAACAAAGAAAAAGTCTACACCCTGATATCATGGTTAGCCAATTTGCCAATCCATTCACTCCATTCAGTTCCATTCGATTTATTCTAGAATGAGAGGGTTCCCGGAACGAGCTTGGCTGGATGTCGCTTATACTCCGCGTCTGGCGTGTCAGCTATTTGATGTATTAATGTCTAAAATTATGAACCAGACAGCCTAGTCCACACATAAACCCTCTTACTACCTTACCCTCCTTTTTCTCCTTTTCCCAATAATCTACGCTAACTCATTCATAAAGATTCCCTCGCACTAGTACTCCAGACCAACCGAGACCAGGAGGCAGTCCTATGTTTTATTCACTGCCGCTTTTCCTTCACTTCTTCAGTAGGATATTCATCACAGTTCCCGTGCCCTCAGTTACGTCATCACCAGGAGGGCGTGCGGGGAGAACGGGCACCTAATCTTGTTTTTAATGGAGGCTCTTTGGCGGCAACTTTTTTTTTCCCCTTATGCACAACAGGGATGCTGCACTCGCTGTTCTGGAAGCTTGATATAGTGCTCTCGCCGTCCAATACATTATATATCCATCCCTGGCATCCTTCGTCTAGTTTAGTGTTCGAGTGGCATTGCGCATCACTCTCTCTCCTACAAATCTAAAAACGTCCCTAAAGTATCGCTGAGGTACCGATAAGGCAACATTGCCATAGTAGGTTTCTTAGGAAATAGAAGATGAGGAAAAAGATGATTCCTGTGTTGTAGGGGTTTGCTGTATAGGTTGTGTTTCCCCACTGACAGCCTTAGGGATAGGAGAGAACAAAAGAAAAGAAGATTAAAGAAGGGAATTCCCAATGCCTTCAAACAAAAACTCACCCACCCCACACGGTGGCCTGCTTCCTGAGGATCAAACAATTTCAAAAGATTATGCTAACTCGCCTCTCGCCTCTTCCCCAAAACGCTATTGAAATTAATACCAGGGAAGGGCGAAACAACACATCCTTACACCCCACATACAGGGCTGTGTAATCCGCAAGCAAAGTTCCAAGTACATACGAGTACTATAATCCCTCAAGCCACAGGAAGAGTTCAATACCGGTAAAGGGCATTTTGCACGAAGGTTTTAGATGCCAGGTAACTACAGCACCACCGCGTCACCCTTGAACTCGGTTCCTCCTCAAATTCCGAATCCAGGCCTGGTAAAAGGTCGGGTACCAGCCTTACCGGCAACAATAAGGTGGGAAACACTCGATAATCAACCATTTCCCTCCTACACACTCCACCCTTTTTTTTTACAATCTACTCAAGATTTCCAGTGGCGGTAATGTTGAGTATTCAGAAGTAAACCATCACTTGATCTATATCAGGAGTGGTGATGATGGATACCTGACCTGCGTAGCCTAGAATCCGAATTTGAGGAGGAAACTAATTTTAGGGCGATAAAATATCTGTTCTCCTGAGATCTAAAGCCAAGCTGGCTTTGTAATCTATGAGCAGATTCCTATTGGCCACCAGTACTTTTCCTAGAATCCTCTCCCCAAGTCCAATAGTCCCATATCTCTCCCCGCAACCCCCATTTTACCTTTCTCAGCACGTATTTTGATTTCTATACCAGTCCAGCTAACTGCATCTAGTAAGCGCATCATAAGCCACTACGTATTATGGTATCGTACACTATGTAAACATACCGTCCAATCCGATGGTGGTTCGAGTGAGAAGTCATGCACCCATCGGGTGTTGAAGACTCCCGTTTCTCATGTCGCGTGCCTGTATGTCTGACTAACCACCGTGCCGGCAAATCAAAGTGTGTGATGTAGGAGAGTGCAGCCGTGGTCATAGGGTAATTATTGTAGATAGATTTTCAGAGAGGATCAAATCTAACTAAATTTACGGATCACTGTAGCAACTGCAACAGTATTCCACGGCAAAGCGAGCCCACTGTGTCACGAGAATGCCCATACAAATAATCCCCGTCCTAAAAGAGTTCTATGGGTGTCCTCCCCTCACTGTTTCCTCGCTTCGTTCTGAGTTACTGTGCCAATTTATGCGCCGAGAACCCCTTCCTCCTGGCTTGCAGAAACAGTTCCAGGGTCGTAAACCGCACGATAGAAAGCTCAAAAAAACTTACACTGCAATATTCAGATGTAGCTGTAGCCGCAATCTATATACCAATTGCGACTCTATCCTGACTCCCGCAGTTAGGCATATTCCCTTCCGGTGTTGTCGCAATATCACCACCGCCCACCTGCCACCGTCGGCTCCAGTCCCCAGGCCCCTGCCTAATCCCGCCAAACCGACCTGCAGCCGCACTCCCCGCCGAGACACCCCACACTCCCGGCGGCCGCAATCTTGCCACGACCGTAGCCGCGCTAGAGAATACTGCAATACGCTGCGCGCGCAATACTAGGGGCGCCAAATCAGGCCGAGTGCCGAGCAATGGCCTGGGGGGCGGCTAGCAACCAAGACAGCTTTCCCTTCTTCCCTTCGCTTTCCTTCCTTCCTCCCTTCTCCGCCACATAGCAGAGACAGAACAACAACAACACCCTTTCCTTCCTATTTTCTACTTCAGCTTCTAAGGGTTTCGTCTTAATATTTGGTGTGTGAGTGAGCAAGGGACAGGGTGCTTGTGCGAGAGAGGTATGAGTGTCCTTTCCGTTTGATTGTTTGCTCGAGGGCTATAATCCCGGGGGAAGGTTAACATTTTCACTCTCGGTGGCAATAGTTTCAGCAGCACTTAAACTCTCTTGCGCACTCTCGGGTTCCACGTTCTGTTGTGCTAGTGTTCTTCCCCAACCCCTACAAATAAACTTGAATTCTCAGAAGACCACAGTCCGTTAGGCCGTTGGCCGAAATAAAATAAGTCAGATAAAGTAAGCCACACACTTAGCACTGATGGGTTTAATTAGGTACTAAATAATAATAGTAAACCAGCAATGCCTTCCCCAGGAAAAAGCGGGGGAAAATCCACCTTGCCTCTCCCGGCTTCTGAAGGACAGGAGAATCATAGCCCTAGTGGCACATTGGTCACGCCCAGTATAAGTGGTAATACTACTACTCCTAGTCACAGGGAGGGAGAAGGTGAGACTCTTCCTGTCATTTATGCTATGTGCGTCAGGATGTCTATCATATGCTTAGCACTCCGAACATTTCTAATCCTGAGAGTACAGCAATTGATCAAGTGCATCCCAGAACCACTGGCCTCCAGGGGGGACTTACTACTCATAGTAATACTGCGGAATTTAGATCTATCAAGGAAGCTAGACCTACACGGCAAGAATCTCTTCCTTCCGGCTCCACAGGTCTCGGATGGGGTGGTAGCGAGCTCCTTCCTAGCTCAAATATCAGAGGACCGAGCCCTAACCCTTCGGTTGAACATGGGCCCCGGGTTGAAGTTCGGGTTCTGGGACCTGATCCTAGGCGTACACATAATGCAGTCTCCGAGAGGCCCTCAGCAGTCATTGATTCTGAAAAGAAAGTGGTTACCCTAACGGGCCCTGGTGAGTCGAAGGGCACGTTCAGCCCCCAACAGAGGAGGCCAGACGACCTTCAGTCCAATGAGGTTGAACGTGGCTATAAGGAGCCCCCCTCCAAGAAAGACTACCGGGAGAGATCCCCATTGAGAGCTACCGGTCATAGAGATAGATACTCCCCCAACCGCCGGGCTGCGTCTCCTCAACGAGGTCAGATCAGGTCAGAACATCCTAGGGGTTTGAGCCATAGCGATTACTGGCGCCCTGGGGAGCATAATGGTGGGCCCTCAGATCGAGAGTCACGACCTCCACCTAGGGCTCAGAGCAGCTCCTTCAGGGTGGATACTGTCTCCCGGGGAACCCTCCCTAGACATCGATCTCCTACCCGTTCTCCTCCCCACTGGGATCGCCACTCAAGAGCATCTCATCGCCTGCCTTTACACTATTCCCCTTCTCGTGGATCCAGGTCCCGCCGTTCGACCTCCCCAAAGCGCTCCAGACATGTTTCCGGCCGTTCGACCTCCCCAAAGCGCTCCACACATGTTTCCGGCCGTTCGGCCTCCCCAAAGCGCTCCAGACATGTTTCCGGCCATTCGACCTCCCCAAAGCGCTCCAGACATGTTTCCGGCCGTTCGACCTCCCCAAAGCGCTCCACACATGTTTCCGGCCGTTCGGCCTCCCCAAAGCGCTCCAGACATGTTTCCGGCCGTTCGACCTCCCCAAAGCGCTCCGCACATGTTTCCGGCCGTTCGGCCTCCCCAAAGCGCTCCAGACATGTTTCCGGCCGTTCGACCTCCCCAAAGCGCTCCAGACACGTTTCCCACCGTAGCCCTCGCGAAGGAGCACCAGACCCCCGGAAGCCATTAGGAGGTGATCCTCAAGAGGAAAACGTCCCCCAGAGGCATGGTCGTAGAGGTTCTGGAGGTGAAAGAGTGATTTCTAGTGCCCATGATAGGAGCATGGGTTCTCAATCTAGGCCAAAGGATTCGATTCAGGGAGGTTATGTATCCATCAGTGCTTCTAAAACTGCAAGCAGAGGTAGAATCGAGGATAGCAGTGGGGACGGGGGAATTGGAGAAAAACCATGTGCCCCGGCAGGACCAGATTTTTGCCCTACCGCCGAGACTTCCAGGGCAATGCCCTCCACATTGGTTGCTGCTCCCTCTCCCAAGGGATTTCTCTTAAAACCAGCAAAGTCTACTTCCACTCCCTTCGGAACCAACACTACACCGAGCGCTAACACCACATGCGCCTCCACCGTTGCTCCTGAAACCATGGGTAGCCTCAAATCGTTTGCCAATAACGCCCCGGGCGGACCTGTCCCGCTCTCCGTCAGCCTTCTTGATTCTCCCCCTCAAAAATCGACTGCTCCTTCCAAGACTGCATCTCCCTCCGTGGCCCAGGAAATTCCGAAACCTCCCCCTCACCCCAATGTCTCCCCTGAATTTGATGCAGAGTATCTGAAGGATCGTGAGATGTCGAGACAATTCCTTGGCATCAGCGGGAGTGAGTTCGACGCCGAAATGGCTAGGAGAACAGCATATCTTAATGCGAATATTGCTAGGAGGAAAGCATTGGAGCACCCCATTCACCGCACCCAGGCTGCTCAGCCCGGCCGTCAAAATCCTCCTGGAGATAATTCCAAGACCAGCGAGGGTTCCAGAGATGCAAATCAAATGGATACTTCCCCCGATAACTTTACGTCCCATCTCAAGACGAGCACTCATGTGAACTCAGAGCACCCGACGTCGCCTGGACCTGAGGGGCTCATTTCCCAGACCCACGAGCCGAAGGCAGATGCGAAGGGGAAGGGTAAGCAAAAGGCGGAAATCAGCGACCCCGATAACGATTTCAGCAAGGAAAATCTCTGGCCGGGGGCTGACAGTCTCGATGGATTGGGCTCCTTTACTTCATTGTCCCCTCGATGGCAGTCTGGATCCGCGAGTTTCGTTGCAGGAGCACCAGAGTACCACATCCCTAGGGGGTTCTTCGGCTCCTCCCCGGAGCCGTTCATCCCAGCTAGCCCAACTCCATTCAGCTCCAACCAGAAAGCCAGAAAGCCAAAATATGTTGACCGTGCTAGCTCTCCGGATAAGGACATTATGTGTGCTACATGTGGGCCTCCCCTCACCATCTCCCTCACCGAGAACCATGCCGCCCTTTACAACGTGCACTTAAAGGACAACGACGAACTGTCCCATATACTATTCACCAACGGGCAGAAAGATTACTACCTCTTTCACGTACTTACGTTCCCGCCCTATAAGAGCCGCCTGATCTACTCAGACAAAATCATAACCCTCAGGGACTTCACCAAAGTGGTACGTTTGGGCTTCGATTTTCACCACCCGATTACCCAGATTACCGTCTATCTCTACGGCAGAGATAGTGACGGTAGCCCCTTAAATTGGAAACCTATACACATTATGAGCGTTCACGATTGGGACGGTGCTATGAGTGTTAGCAGAGAATGGAGCTGCCAGGTCAGCGTTGTCATCGAGTTTCTAGGGCCCGTTGCTGGTCCCGCCAGGGCCGCTACAAGACTTGGTCCTGAAAGTGCGCAGGGCGGGGCAGGGCCCAGTAGGCAGACCGGTCCTTAACTTCGCTATCTTGAAGGGAATGTGAGACAATAGTACACGGTATAAACAAGGCTTTCGAATGTGCTACTTTTTTTATGAAAAAAAAGTTAAAAATTAAAAGATAAAAGGCGGAATTGTGTATTGTATGGCTAGTTTTTTTGTTTCGACATTTGTAATTTCTAGGGACTTCTGCCCTGCTTCGGACGTTAAGCCATTTAGCCATGAATGTTAATAGCAATTCACAATTTCACCTTATTTATTTTCTTCCTAGAAAAGTGCGATAAGTTCCAGTGAACCCAAGCGCCCAGTTCATCAGCCTTCGACTCTAGGCGGGAGGGGCGGCTGTACTTGAAAGGACTCCGGGACGGAGAGGTATCTTGGTGTCCGTCCAGATTCCCGCCCCAAACGAACGGGCTAATACTTCTAGCGTCTCACGTTGTGGAATCTACCGACCCCTCCATTTGACGGGGGGACAGCAGGTGCCATAGGGGAGCTACTAATCAATAGAGAACTACAGGGACCTAACCCTCACCCCCTTCGACGGCAGTCTTTCCCAAAGGATAGGATCTCTTACCCTACAGCTTAAGACACATTCCCGGGGCACCTAGGACTAGAGTCCGCCGAGTCCCCACAGTGCCTCGGGAAACACATGAGATCACTGATGCTGCTCTACAGATTGTTGTAAAGGCGGCATAAAGTAATAGATTGGCCGACCAGTGGAAATATCCCCAAGCATAGCGGGCACCGGACTTTTCCAGGCAGGAAATCACGGAATAAAAGCCACTCATATCATACCAAAATTATAAACAGCTAAGCACGATAACACCCAAATTCTCGCAGGCTCATTACCGGGGGGGGCACTACTAAAAAGTGCCCGACAGCTCAACGTAACTTTGTAGATTACCATAGTAACTCAGTGGCTTAAGATGACCTGAGGAGTCTACCATGAAAACCAAGGAAATAACAACCCGCTCCTTATGCCAAAATCTCAAGCTATAGGATATCTTATGATACGTACTGGATCGGAATTAGGATATTCCGGTCCAGACTTTGTGAATTTCTACAGTCTTTTACGGGAAACTCCTAAGGTCAAGTTAAGCCACAAAGGTACTATAGCAAACCACAAAATTACGTTGAGCTGCCGAGGGCACGCTTGTGAGTCTCCTCAGCGCCCCTCCGCGTGCTGGTGGAATCGCATAGAAAGACAGGAAATTGGGTGGCAGCTCTGTATCTTGTGTTCGCCCTCCTTGTTCGACGAGTTGTCCGACTGTGGGAGACCGAGTGATCACTCGTGATTTCAAATAGGAACCCAGCATAGTAAGACTGTTTGCCATACGCTTGTACAAATATACTCAACATAAATTACCAAGAAATTCCACGCATGAGCCGCAAGCAAGTGGCAACAGGATGCTTTCCCCGATTGGGTACATCCATCCGGTAGCCATCTCTCTAGAAAAGTCTGCCAAAGCGCAGCTCATGCTCTTGTACTCCGCCTATGCTACAAAAAAAAAAAAAAAACCTTTGTCGATGAAAAGAAAAATAGCAACTTGTTGAGAGCTATCTGATCGGAAGGAGTGGAAGCGAGAAGCTTCACAGGTTCAAAGGAGAGTGGTCACCGAAGATAGCGAAAGACTTATATTGCTTGTTGAGTAAGAAGAGAATTAAGTAAGTAAAGGAAAGAAGAAAAAACAAGACGAAAGAGAAAGACAGAAGAGATGCTAAGATTCAGAGAAGGGAAAGGGGGAGGGTGACATAGGTAGTCATGACGTATCACTTGTAACTACAGCAACATACAAGAAGAGAGCACACCCGTGAGTACAGTTTCCAACACAACTAGTTCTTTTTTTTAATCCCTTTGGTGGTTATGGAAGCTCTCGGCTTTGGAAAGGTGGATCCTGGCGCACAGCTTAGCCTGCCTGCCTGAAATATATAAGCACCACCATAACATAAGCCAGTCAAACCAACAGAGAAACCCCCCCCAGCAAGGTGAGAGAGGTTGGGGTGGAGCTGTGAGGATTGAAGATTCTAGAGGCGGGGAAGAGCAAAGGGATCTAGAGGTTTTCGGATCATACTATGCTTGGTTAATCATTCAGTATACATGGCAGTTAACGCGGGGAAGCCCCCATATAGTTAGCACATTCACCGGCGATAAGCGGGAGGTTACAAGGGTGAATAGTTCGCGCTCTCGAGAAAAAATTCTGATTAATTGATATCCGGAGTGATGTTACATAATTACATGCCACAGATAAAATCTCACCCTCCCATCACAAATAAATTTCTAGAAGAAAAGTTTACTAGGATACATTTGATTTTTGGAAAGATTCAGCCCCTCTACTTATATAGACCAACTATATCCCTCTCGACATAAAACCCATTCAGCGCCTACAACCTTCTATAAATTCTCACATCAGCTGGGCTCTGAGTCCACCACCTATCAAACTGATACCTCCCCCCAACCCTCGTGACCCCCAGGTCACTCTTGCACTTCGCAGCAATCCAAAAAGCCATGCCGCCCACATCCTTACAATCCCAAGAGTACCCGAACGGCCCACAAACCCCGATCTCGGCGCTGCCCCACATTTGCACGGCTTCGCAGCCGAAGTTCCTATTGCATGGTTCCCCCGCGCGGCGGTAGAGCTGCGACATTGCCGAAGCGACGTCGGCATATTGGGGGGAGGCCAAGGAGGTCTCGCAATAGAGCCGGTCAGTGTGGGTCCTGGAGGTAATTTCACGCTTGGAGTGAAAAGAAGAGAGGAGGGAGAGGATCTCGGTGCGGGTTTGGTTGAGGGTAGCGGGGTCTGTAGGGGCCACTTGGCCCGCGATGGAGTAGATTTGTGAGAAGAGGTGAGAGATTGCAGAGTCGTGGTGGGTTACTGGAGAGGGGCGGCCGGTGGGGGCGTCACGGAGGACTCCAAGGAAGCGGAGGGCGATAATGAAGAGAATAACTGGAAGCATTTCGGTCTTGGAGAAATGGCTTATATGCGCAAGTATTGGCGATAATCGTTGGTTGAAGGTACTGTGAGAGGGTGTTGTCTGTGGAGGTGGTAGCGCTTGTCTGAGGAAGGTTGGGTGGAGTATTTGGCGGGAGAGAGAGGGAAGGTAGGCATATGTAAAAGGGGAGAGGGAGGAGAGGGAATCAGGGCCCTCCCCAGCCATCCGCAACTTCCTCCAAAAAAAATCTAAAACCCCGTTGACTACTATTGACCTTACAACAGCGCTCTCCATAGTTTACCCCTCCTTCACTTATTCCCCTTGTTTTTCTCAGGAGCTCATATGTTTATACTAGGCTACAGTCATTTCATGGAACTACAGATCCATGAGAGTCTCCATCCCCGTTTCCTTTTACCGCCTCGATAACTGCCACTAGCTGGTAATCTTTGGGTAGCTGGGGGTATTGACCCACCATAGCCCCTTGAACCAAAAGAAGAAGCATACTTTACCCCCAACGAGTTTGGAAAGCAGAGCTCCCCAATTCTCCCACCGACCAGCCATAGAACCACCAGAGCCCGAAGCACAGATCTTAAAAACAATCCCCCCCAAGACACCCGCTAATGTTACAATACGGGACATCGAACCACCTCTAGCTGGAAAGCAGACCACCGAATGCCTCCGCTCAACTACCGATCTTACAATACCAGCGCCGATACCCTTCCTAGGACATCAAAACGGTTGTCTGATACCTACCGATTTAAGGAATATATGTGTGAAAGGATAGAAAAACGAAATCTAGAATCAGGGGGGGATACACAGAGACCCTTGCCCTGCCCGACTTACAATCATCCTAGGAATCTACAGCTCTCTCTAGCCTCGAACCCTCAGCGCTCGACCGATGAACTAATCCTACATCCCGTATTGAGGATGACCCCTGGGCACTAGGTGAATTAAGTGCAGGACGAAGAGCTGCATGGCAACAGTTTCATGGATATTCCGGGCTACCGATCTTCTCCTCTCTACCCACCCTGCTTATTGTTTAGAAGGAGCCATCGCTCGCAATTCACCCATTATCACTCGACCACGTGACCGCCCTCTTTGTTGGGGCCCCCTTCCATATCTGATATGGCCGACCACGGAGGGGCACAGTGAAGTGATGGGTGAGGCCACGAGTGAGGCCGTGTGAACTCGGGAAATAGTGGCTGGTTCTTTCCTGTATAAATAGCCGGGCACCACCCCCCCAGTTTCTTTTCTCGATCAACCTCAGTCGTTTCAACACTCTTGTAGCAAGGACCCGATGGCACGCGGCAATAGTAACGGTATTAACGAGCCAGGATACAATTATACCCCCCAGAGACTTTTTTAGATCATGAGATGGACAAAAAAAAAAGAGGGTGCTACAAGAAGGAAGGAAAAGCTGACGCCTGGACAGGTTTCTCCATCAGCTCCACGATCTCCACAGATACGCCCAGCGCACCTCTATCAACGGAATAGCAGGCAATGGCAATAAAGAACGACAGCAACAGAAGGGTAGAAGCATGACAAAATCTGCTAGTCCCATCTATGACTCTGACCGAAAGCAAAAAAAGAAATGATATGAATCAACAAGCCCCTCACTGGCACCTCAGCGGATGAAGGGGGCCTGATTGATATAGACCAGAAAAGAGACAGTATTCCGTGGATTATATTAAACTGGAAACTGTGGTTCCGAATACTATGACAATAGGATACAGTCTGCCCGCAGAAACTATACACAACCGACCAGGAGAGGCGGTCTCTCCTCTAGTATTCAGCAAAATATCAACTAAGGGTGTACTACTGCACAATCCGCGGTCGTAGTTCCCTCCGCGATGAGAACGGATAATAGCCCCCACCAGGCCAATAGCAACAACCTTTGAAAGTCAGACGGAGATCAAAGACCGAAGAAACCAAAGTCCTTGTAAGGCGCCTCACCCTAGCCAACATCCACGATACAAAAGCAAACGCTGACCCTTGCTTTTTTTCTTCTCATAATAAATAAACCTGTCGAGAGATCTTCTTGCTATAATAGCATTCTCCCTCGATTCCTTCCGCCCCCCTCCTCTCCCAAAACCTTTTCCCCTTCATCTTACACCCTTCACTGAAGCTCTGCCATCACCATCGCCATCCCCACATCACTCCTGTCTTTAATTCCTGCCATTTACAATACCAGAAACCATTTCCTCCTCACCAACTCTTCTCTTCCTGCCTTCTGCATTCACTAGGAGCCAACACCCCCCACCCCCCCCGCAGAACCGCGCGAATGCTAGCTAGCTAGCTGAGCGAAACTAGAAAGGTCGAATCCACCCTTTGATATGGGAGCCAAGTAGTCGTGGCGTAAGGGAGGCGGGGAACACGCCGACAGACAAACAGACAAAAAAGACAACCCATATATTGCCCCAATTTTCACTGAGGGAAGTGACCTTGGCTCCCATTGCCAATCAATTGCCAGTAAAGGCTCAGAAGAAACTTAGATCCCACACGTAGTACGGTGCAGTATATTCAAATTATTACCCTATATTATACCCGTCCAGTGATACTAGACCACGCCCTCTTCTCCCCCCTTCCCAATACCGGTATATACAGTAGACCCCTTCAAGGGCGATTCCGCTCCCCCTGATTTAAACCCATTGTTGTCCCCCCTTAACCATATAGACAATCATGGCTGTATCAACCGAAAACATGCTACTATCATATCATATATACACGTTTTTATTTAGTCATTCTCAATGCATACCACATACCCTGCCCCCAGGGACCTCTCACCCTTTCTTAATCCCCGAAATGTAGTATACTAGCCACCTATATATCCCAGTGATTCAATCCGCCGGTCACTCTACATACCATAGCCGTATTGTCTCTAGTTTCCCAATTCCTCACCGAGACTGGGTGCATTGCTCATGCCCTGTGGATTAGCGGTTATGCCCATTAACGGGTATCTGATGCTTGGAGAAAATCGGGTATCGGAACACGAATCGATGCATTGCCCCGCGGGGCGGGGGAACTTCGAGCTTGGCCATCCTACTGTACGGCACTGGTGTGCTAGTCATCCTGCTGTCCTGCATCTAGGAGACCGAAAGGTAGGCAATAAACATTATTTAGATCTGTCGTGGAATAAGCGTGAAGATCACGACCGTGCCCGTATTCAGAATGTTGCTTTAGGTCGTGATTTGTCATGCTCAAGGCTCAACAGGCTGTGGCACTGTGGAATGGCAATTTAATACTACAAGTTGTGACTCAAGAACTTCCGAGCGATCAGCTCATCCGAGTCTTGATGGCAACGATTGAGCATGACTTTATGATAATTTATTCAAGAGCTGGTTAAATCATATCACATAATGAGGGCTTCAGCGGCCCCGCAAGGCTAGAACGAAAGAGGCATTTGCACTAACCACCACAAATTCACTCCAATTGCAGCTCCGCCAAAGTCCCATAAATCGTTCCACCAGGCAGAAAGGTTACAAGTCCAACCCCCACCACTTCCGCAGCACTCCCTCACACCCATCTCTAGACCCGCTTTCTACAACCGGCTCTCCATCCATCACTCCCATCGGATAATTCCCGACGAGCAACCACCCCAGCCGCCTAAAAGCGCCGAAATATCTCCTAGCAACATCGACCATCCTGTTTCTATGCCACTCCTCCCACGCGGCGTCGAGACCATCCTCGCCTAGCACTGGTAGAGGAGTCTCTGGTAATATCCGGTACTCGTAATAATACTCAATTGGCGGAACACCGTCTTTCGATCTATAGGTATCTCTCGTAAAGGCCATTCTCCGCAACCCTTGCAACGGGGAGAGCGTAGCGAGTAGTATGTCGTGATCAATCTCCCAGTCGACGGCCCAGCCGCTTTGCTTCCCCGCACTAAGCCAGAGCTGGGTAAGAGATTTTATCTTACTAATGTAGGTTAATGAGGAGGGATCGATAAATGGAGATTGGAATATCAGGGAGAGGGAGGTTAGGAATGTGAAATTTGTGAGGGTTGGAAGGAGGGTCGTGGTTAGGTACTCGTTCGTGTACGGGGAGAGTGCGAGTGATTTTAGTTGGGGGTTTGAAGCGATGAATGAGATGTCGGGGTCCTTGGCGATAGCGAAGGAGTGACAATGGAGAGATTGTAGAGTTTTTATCCTGCCAAGGGTGGGGAGGAAGGTGCGGACGCGTTCAGTTCGGATGTCAATGCTGAGCGCCCGGAGGGTAGAGGTATCACCAGAGGGGAAAAAGGAGCTCAGGACAGTGTCGTCGGATATGCTTATCAAACTTAAGGACAACGTCCGCAGCTTCGGGAAGCTGATGGATTGCCCAAAGCTTTGCTGGTCACCAAAGTGCCCACGCCAGACCAGCCGCTCTAGGTTCTTAGATGTAGCTTCTAGAACACTCTTGCAGAAATTCGCTGTGCACAGAGAAGACGGGGAGTTCAGATCTCGAATAACCTCCAGCTCCAAAGACTCAACGCCCCACCTCGCGCCCCCCGACGGGATGGAGATCGGGTCGTCAGCTTCTAGGGCAATTCTACCCAGCTTCAAAGTTCGGATGGGCGATGCGGGAAGAGCCCCAAGCAGATGCTTCGGCGCGACAGTTCTATCTTGTAAACTCAATTCCTCGAGATTCAACAGGGCACCTGCGATAGCTGACGCAATTCGTACGGTGTAAACACTAAAACACCCAGTCAAAATTTCGCGGAGGTCCCGCTGTTGGGCGACATTATGTGCTTTGGCGAAGTGCCCGGGTTCTGTCGCCACAATTAGGCGGCGGACGCAAGCTCCGATTGAAGGCTGTGGCAGACAGCCATTGTTGACGGAGCGCCCCTGAGCTTCCTCGTCCAGGGCTGCTATAAGCGAGTGTTTTTGGACACTATAGTCCAAAGTTACTGTGCGGAATTGGACCGACCTATCGCTTGTTAGCACAGCTATACAACCACGGCAAGCGGATGAGAAACCAGCAAATGATACCTAGCCAGCTGCCTACAATCGCGATCCACCAGTGCTAGCGATTTAAGATCCTCAGCCCCCAGGTAGGTCGTGATGTCGTTCAGCAGCTCAATCGGAAGCTGGAAAAATGGCGTCGCGGATGTAATTGGAAACCCCTCATTCACCCGGTCGAAAAACAAAGGTCTGATAACTACGTCCTCCTTCCCGTACTCACTCTTCGGCATTGCGAGGGTGGGAGCAAACAAATTCTCGATCTCGTTGGATTCCATCTTTCTCGGACAACAAACGTTTCTGTAAGTTAGCGGGTGTGCAAAAAAAGAGGTGGAGGGCAGATCAGAGGAATAAAGGGCGGGGGCAAAGCCTGATACCATATATCAGGTCCGTGTCCAAGCAAAAATATATAGTCGTCTCTAGCCGCCAAGACCTGCCCATCCAATCCTATCCCTCCCAGAGGGGGCATGCAGTCTGCAGTATCCAGCGGCGTGGTATGATACGATAGCAAAGTTCCATCATTTTTATTCCACCCGTATCATACAGTAGGAAGGGTAAGCCTGTGGGACTTTTTCTAATTGGCCCAAGGTCCCCTCAACCACTCGGAGGAGGGTGCTTGCTCCATTCACCCCACCAAGAGCTCGATAAACTTTTCCCCTTTCCCAAAAATTGGCGTAACTGATGGATTCCGCTGCGTAATTAGCGTTACGCACGCGCAGTTCCGACGAACCAGAGCTCACACCCTAAGTGCGGGATCGAAGACGAGTACTGGAATCTCTAGTACGAGTAGTTCACGACAATTGAGAATTGTGAGCTGGTGTGCGACATGTCCAGATAAAGGCATCCGATCCATCATCCTCCCTTTTTATTGACACGTTACAGGCACATGGCGGCAGGGCGGAGGCGAGAAGTGAGGTACGCGAATGGGAGAGAGGGTGAGTTAGAAGCTGGCTTGGAGTGTTTTCGAATACCGGTATTAATAAGGTGAAGAATTCGGAGAAAGGGAAGTGTGGGGTATCGACAGCTATCTCGAGCACCTCCGACTACGATACAAGTACCAGCTGCCCAACCATTCGAGCAAGGCACAGATAAAATACCGGTACCCCACAAAGTCACTGAATTCGGATGACCAGAGCGCGATTCCGCAAAGTAACCTCATAGGGCCACCCTACCGTGCACTTGTAATTTAGATGTCTCGAATGCTCCCCCTTAGAGAAAGAGGAAATCGCCCCGGAAAGAAACTGACCTCCGGCGGTCCGCTGAGGCAAATAAAAAGAAAGCCGAACAGACCCATTACCGTAGGAGAGGTAATCGTACCGGTACCGTAGTCTAACTCCAACGCCCCAACCTGGCGTTCAATTCCTACGGCACAGTATGGCGCCAGAAGCCATCCAGGAGAAGTGTGCCCCCCACCCGGATTCTTTTAATTGGTAGAGGGCAGTCAACTGGACCCTCTTGAAGTTTATCATAAAACCAGAATGGACTGAATATTTGCATGCAAGCCACTCGGTAGCTAGGAGGGTTTCACGCCTCCCTCTATCGCTTCTGGTATAATACCGTACCGTGCCTGTACCGTACTGTACCGGCACTCAAGTACCGTACTCGGGTATCATACTTGTATGATACCAGTAACCCAGCCGTTACGACTCGAGTAATGCGCACTCTGCGCATGACTGAGTTTGGTATAATATTCTCCGCAATGGGTTAGGGTTAAACGCTTATCGCAGAGCCTCATCTCGAGCCAGCTATCGTATCATGTAAAAACTTTTTTCCCAAAAATCAAACCCAGATCTCCAACCCGCCCACCCCCCACAATCCCGTCAACCATGACAACAGCAACGATTACTCCTACTGCCCCCATACGCTTCACCACCCACTCTTCCTTCCGACGCCGACTGGTTCTTTCAACGCTAACTGGCGCCCCGCTCCACATCTCACAAATCCGAGCAACCAGCTTGAAACCTGGTCTAACACCCTACGAATTCTCCCTCCTCCGCCTGCTCGACTGCTTAACGAATGGCACATTTATTGAAATCTCTCTAACCGGTACAACCCTACTGTACAAGCCTGGTTTGATAACCGGCAACAATGGCCGTCCCCTCATACACACAATCCCGGAGAGCTGCTCTCGCGGTGCAACCTACTTCCTGGAAGCCCTCGCCTTGCTGGCGCCATTCTCCAAAAGTGCCTTCTCGGTGACGCTAAAAGGTGGCGTTATTACATCCGCAACGACAGAAGATTACTCGGTTGATACATTCCGCACTGCCCTACTGCCTGTCTATGCTAGCTTTGAGGTTACGCGGGGGATCGAGGTGAGGACACTGGCGCGTTCCTCGGGACCTCTAGGCGCCGGCGAGGTGCATTTCTTGCACGGACATCAGGTTCGGTTACCTAGGACACTGCATCTGCAGAATTCCGGAAGAGTGAAGCGGATTCGAGGCGTCTCGTATAGTACCGGTGTTAGCGCGGGAAACAACGCTCGGATGATTGAGGCGGCACGTGGGGTTCTCAATAGATTTATTGCAGATGTATATGTTTTCTCAGACGTTTCAAAAGCGCAGATCGTCCCTGCCGATTACGGAAAAGAAGGTGCGGTGGAAAAGGCTGCTGGAAATGTTAAAGGGAGAGCAGGGGGGAAGACAAAGAAGGCCGGTGTTGGGTTTGGTATCTCCTTGGTTGCGGAGACAAGTCTTGGTACTATGTATGCTGCAGATGCATTCGCTGGACCGGCGGAAGCAGCGGAGGATATTGGGAAGAGAGCTGCTGTTATGCTGCTCGAGGAGATTAGAATTGGTGGAGTCGTTGGAAGACATGGACTTATGAGTGTCCTGGTTATGATGATGATGGGGGTTGAGGGAGATGTCGGGCGGGTGGTACTTGGGAAAGAGGCGGTTGGGGAGGAATTCATTGCTGGCGTTAGGGATCTAAAGAGAGTGTTTGGCGGGGAAGTCGCTGTCCGTGATGGAGAAAGTGATTCGTTGGTAGTCTCGGTGGTTGGAAGGGGTGTGGGTAATGTTGGTAGGAAGGTCGCGTGATTATTCATAGATCCCCTAGTGTATATATAGAAGCCTGTACACCACTTTGTGTTTTCGCCCAACACGATGGGGTATCAGCCAGGAAATTTTCGGGAACGCTGGATATTTCCAAGTTATGAGAAATGAATTAGAGGTTTGTTGGGCATTCTCGTCAAAATTTCCATAGTGATAACCCTCTGTGATACAAGGTCGGTTGTAGCTCAATGAGCATAAAACGAAAACTGTTCCATAGCTTAAAATTATCCAAGAACCCGGGGGTCTAGTTGGTCAGGATCTAGCCGCACAGGATAGCACTCACGTCCCCTCTCGGTATCCAGATACTCCTTTCACCCGTAGGAGTGCTAAATAGCTCGGCTTGTAGCACATTATACGCCCATATGCGCGAAGAAACCGGCGATGACCGATGCCCTTTTTCATACTTGAGAGGTTGAGTTGGTGATGGGCTTCCTGAAAAATCCAAGAGCCCCCGGAAGTTATGGGGAGAGAAGGAAGGTGTTTTGCTAGCTCAAAATTCCCATACCATACTACGGGCGCCACACGACTACTTGGTTTCCAGACCCCCTGCCAAGGTTAAACTATACTTCATTGAGCATATGATATGAGCCAGAAGTGAAAGGATCTTGGAGGTGCCAATCTGTTAACAAGCCAGAAGCACTAATATTATTTATTTATTTATTTATTACCTATATATCTTCAAAGCAGATGGACATGCCAATAGACCGGAGGTGAGGGAAACATTCAAAGTGGGACAAATTGTCCTTCTGTGGAGCGCAGAAACAGAGAATATGGACCCCACCAATTTTTTGGAAGGTTAAATAACCTACTAATACTTGAAAATGCTGACACGCTAATAGTGGCTGTAGCACATGGCCGCGCCAACATTACACAAAAAGTTCCTGAAAATAGCCATTACACGAGAGCCAAACGGGAACTGACAGGAAGCACTGTTAATAATAGAGAGATGTATAAGACCCCCGAGCTGAAGGGTGTTGGGGCCACTGTTGGTCATGGTTGTCGATCTCTCATACTAGAGGCTAGGGTTTTTTGAAGCCGCGAGCATCAAATATATAGCCGCAGTTTTAAGAATGAATGACCCGAGTGAGGTGTGATATTAACTCGTAGCTTCGCAGTGGGTGGGCGCAGTTTAGACCTGTGAAAGTGATGTGTGGAAGAGATCAATAATTCAAAGGCATAAAATTAGTTATGAGAGGAGTTTCCACTGAGGTATTCGGACTGATAGGATGTAAGGTTCTGCCCAGGTAGAAGAGGTAGGCCAAAAAGATGCTGAACACGTATTTCATGGTCAGCACTTCTATCTATCCCGCCACCACTTGTTGTTTTTGTAGTTTCATAGCACATATGAAGAAGCTGCGGAAAGGGTGCCAAGCCTTAGTGCCCTTTCATACGTGTTCCCCCATGGTCAACACAACAAACCTAGCCGAGTGACGGTTGGTGACCTGTGCGAGGTGCACTGTGTTGCAAATGGCACAAGCGCCCTACTTGCCCTGCCCACTAAAAACTCCACGGAAGCCCGCAACCGGCATCTTGGCAAGGTTACTGCCTGATACTGTAAAAATATCCCAACACAATAATCAATCTGCCTCAGCTTTAAACTTAAATCATAGATCCTCCGGCTTACTCTTGGCAGCACACGTTATAACTGTAAAGCTGTGACTTTGACCCTTGGGAATGGAACTGTGTAGGTACAAGCCCCTGGCATGAATGGACCGAACACCGGCGGGGCCCCGGAAGCTGAAGGAGGCCTCTGGTGTTCGGTCCATTCATGCCAGGGACTTGTAGGTATGATAATTATAATTGTAATAATAGCCATGAGCCTGTTTCAAGGTATGATATCTGTTGGAAACTGTACTCACGGGTGTGCTCTCTTCTTGTATGTTGCTGTAGTTACAAGTGATACGTCATGACTACCTATGTCACCCTCCCCCTTTTCTTTCTCTGAATCTTAGCATCTCTTCTGTCTTTCTCCTTTGTCTTGTTTTTCTTCTTTCCTTTACTTACTTAATTCTCTTCTTACTCAACAAGCAATATAAGTCTTTCGCTATCTTCGGTGACCACTCTCCTTTGAACCTGTGAAGCTTCTCGCTTCCACTCCTTCCGATCAGATAGCTCTCAACAATATCATACTGGATTTTTTTTTTCAAATCCCAAATTCCCCAACCCTATCCCACGGGGCATTCTAGAGGTGTTGTAGAGACCAAACTCCCACTTGATAGTATATCTCGCTATGACACAGAGCCAGAATACCAACCGGTGATCAATAAACGCGGGATCGAGCTGAACAAGCCTTACATATCACAGGAATCCTAGCAGAACTTCCGAAACTTTTGCGAAAGCCGGGCCAAATCAGTGGGATTGGGTGGGCAACAGCAATTAGCCATCCTACTTCACTATAAATGACATTAATTTGGAGGATCTGCATCCTCTAGGGTCATAGTGACCCAGGAAAATCTATACAAAATTACAATATTTAAATTTGCAAACTCATCATATCCAAGAGTCTTCGTGAGGACATAGCCACTGTGTTTATAATTTTCCTCCCGTTAAGGATATGTCTATCCCCGTGATGCATTAAATATTTAATATCGTAACATCATTATCCTTAACTTCAGGCTTGAAAAACAAATCCAAAGACAGCAGGATAAATACTAGTTCCCGCAATGATATAATGTGAAAATACCCACGTAGCTCGCGAGGTGGTTAACATGTCAAGAAACCAATATTCTCCTGTCCAATTAGCAAGAGCCCAGGCATCCCATTTCTCCTAAACTGAGTCATTATTGAACAATCCGCCACGTAGGGCAGGTGATTTACGGAATCTTTCATTACTTGAACTGGGAGACTGGTGAGCTTACCTTTCCTTAATAAGGCTATAGGGCAAATTAGACCTACTGCTATTTTGATTTGGGGGGGGAAAGCTACCGCAGTTCCGGTATTATAATACCCCACTTACACAAACACCAATATTCACCACATGGGTCAGCCTCAAGACTTTATTCCAGCTGCCCATGTATCCGTCCACCCTTCAACAGTAGAACAGCAGCGGGCGAATTTAAAACAGCCAATTCAGCCTTAAGCCTAGGCAGGAGACTCCATATCGTACCTATCATGAATGGTCGTAATGGGTGGTAAAAATAAACCAAAATTTTTTTTTTTTAGCTTTCCGGTCTACAGTTAGTGTATCATACCGAATGGCATTCCTGAGCAAATCCCCCCCTCAAGATCTCATATGGCCTTCCCAATCCACCTAAAACTCGCGGAACTGAGAGCCCAAATCGACCCCCAAATAACATAACCTGAATCCACTCCTCGACTAGGAGCCGGGACAAGTAGTGCGATACCCCCCCTCCGCACTGAACCGACAACAGATACTACCGAGTGAGATGAAATGACGCTGGAAATATATTCAATCAGCGAAAAAATCCATCGTTTCCCAGAAACTAAGGAGGATACAGTAATTACTACTGCATCGCGTAACACAAGCCATCCCCGGGGAGAGTCCGAGATTGGCGTGAAGCCCCCCACTCCAAGAAGGCTTCGATCGGAACTACCTCCTCCCAGTACTTGCACTCTAGTACTCGAATGCCTTAGATCATGTAGATGCCGTACCCATCACCCCTATATCCCACCGTAAAGCACCAATCGAGCAGTTTTACTCCCTCACTATTACCGGTAGTTTTCCCAAAACCTCACCTCGTCCGCTACCGGTATCACTCCCGTTCTTCACACAGCCCTGTATCACTCACACACGGGGAAATATCCACGGTCCCTGAGACAAAACTTATAACCTGCCGGTATCTTCCAGGCTCTCCGCCCCGCCCCGTTGTTGGATACTATGATAATTGCCACGCGCCAACCACCCCCTCGGTTCCTCGTCCGCACCTCACGGTAATTAGCGCAAGTACAGTACCCAATTTACCAAAACTAAGCCCAACAAGCAACACCCGGGATCTGAAAAATTCTAGAATATCATTCTCGTTTCTACCCAAGCTCAGCCCTACCAAACCAAACTCAAAAGCTTCCCACCCACACACACTCTCTTCCCATCATACCGGTAGCAGTGGAATCCCCGCATCGTGATGGAATCACCGACAAGTACGATAGGCGACCCATGCACACCCATCCAACACAGCCACCACAGGGTCCAGCATTAATACAAGTACCAACCAATAAGCCGTCCTTGCTTCAGATCTAAATGGCGCCCGGATCCCCGATTAACCCCCCCCCTATCACTCCCCTGCCTAAACACCCCCACGGTAGTTAGGCTCCGTGGGGTTTAGATCTATCTTCGCCTGAGAAGCACTCGTAGCTTTAGCACAGCCACGCCACAACGGCATACGATAATTGCGTTGGAGAATTATTTGTCAAAATGTATTTGACTTCTCGGCCCACTTTCCGCTACCTACCGTAGTCATGCAGTGGTGAAAAAGGCTCGAGGGGCGGTGTGGAATGAGTTGGGGTCAAGCACTGGGTAGGGAGGGGAAGAGGGGGGGAGGAGCACAAGGGATTTCTGGAGGATCGAAAACAAAAACTGCTACCCGACTAAGCCGAAACCCTAACGATATGGCACACAGTTCAGTTGTTCGAGATTCTAGGGTTTGTTTATACTCGTACAAAACAGCTTATCAGAAGGATAATATGGAGGGGGAATAAACGAAAGATGAGTTGTGGAATCGGGGGCTCGAAATACAAAACTAACACCTATATCCTACCCGCTCGTTTCTTCTCGTTCACGAGTTAGGGGGAAACGCGTGTACTGTACTCCAATTGCACAAAATAACATAAATGAAAGCAAGATAAATAAACAAAAAATAATTCTCTGAAGTGTAAAGCAAAGAATAAAGAGAAAAGGAAATACGATATACCCATAGACAGCCATTGGCATAACTACACGCGCCCGCACCCCTTCGCCTACAAAACCCAAAGCAAAGCAAAGTAAAGCAAAGCCATCTAAACCCACAAACCCCCTCCACTCCCTCCTTCTCCTATATCACAACTTCTATAGTCTATAGACAGACCTGCTCCCCCCCTTCGGCTTTATCCCCACGCACTACAATCTAACTATTCCACGACTGCTACTATGACGCAGCAGAAATCATCGCTTGTTAGGTCCATACTCGTCTACAATCCATCGACAAAACTCCTCCCACTTCTTATTCCACTGCATCAGCGTACGACTCTTTTCCTGTGGACTCATGCACGAGTGCTCAATGCTCCATTCTGCCAATACGCGCCAGCCGTGGAGGGACATGGAATCGAAGCCGGACATCACTTGGTAAAAATCGTGTGAGAGGGTTGAGCTGTCCTGTGTTAATACAGTGGTTATTGGGGACTATGGCGAGGGTAATACCTGAAGTAAGCGGGGTTGTCGCTAGATAAAGTGCACGGCACGCCATTCGCGAGTAAGATTGGTAGGGAATGTCCCTGGATTGAAGGACAGAGGTGGAGGATTTCGTTCGAGATTGGGCAGATTTCTAGTGCTATACCACGTTCTCGACAGATATTCATGAGTGCTGGGTGCCGTGCCAATCCGTAGCCGTGGCCGATGCGCTTCGACCCAAGAAGGATCGCGTCAAAGAGGTTTTCATCCGTGGACTCACCGTGCCTCAGCGTCTCCCCGGCGTGGAATAAGAAGGGGATATCTAAGCGTGCGGCATCACATGTTCGTCGGAACTCTAGCAATTCACTTAAGTAGTGCCTTATCGGGTTCCCACGGTCTTCACAACCGACCATATCAAAACCTATGAATGATAGATTTCAGCCTTGTTTATCACTATTACTCGGCTTGAAGAGAAAGGAAAGGAAAGAGAAGAGAGAAAAAAACCAAAGCAACGAACCGCAAATTAAATCTGGAAATTTTCGTTTCAGGGCCATGCAGTCATCAAGACACCATCTCATATCCTTTTTCTCGATAGAGCGAGGAGCACAGTAAATTACCTTGAATCCACGGAAATCCTCTCCCCTCCCGTTCTCCGCGAGCTGCTTCATTTTGCTGGCGATTTCTTCCTGGATTATAGTCATCCAGTCAAAGTGGTCCAATTTTCCTAATCCATCGTCTGTCATGATGAACTTGTCGAAGAAATTCGGTCGCACTTCGGCGTACATAACATTGTCATCTAGGAAGCTTTGTATGGCTTCCCCAATATACCGGCGAAAGGCAGACTCATATCCGAATAGCCCCTTCAACATCTGTGTGCTCTGATTGAATCGATTCCATATCCTGTGAAAAGAGGAGGAAAAGATCAAAGAATCAGTTTCTGTGACCCATAACCTAACCCTGTAATAAACATACCCATCTGTGGTCTGATGAATATCATGCGCCTCTTGCTCCCTGATAACCATTTTGCTCGCTAACCAAGATTCCGGGTCCTTTACACCGAGCATTGCGCTGGGGAACCTCTCCAAGAAGTCCGGATACCGCGCCCACCCCAATGGCGTGTACCCCGGATCGAAAATGTCTGAACCAGGGGTATCCGGCGGCAGGACTGCAAACGATATAGCCGCACGCGCGAAATCCTCCGGCCCCATCAAGGCAACACTACTGCGAACAAACATACTCTTCATCCCGCGCGCCTGCCTGATCAAGAATAAAGGGTGCAGGCATGTGTTGAAATGGCAATGCAAGTGAGCTCCCTTTGGCATCTGCCTAGAAATCCTCATCAGCTCGCTGCGATTAATCACCTCCAGGTTCCCCAAGAAATGGTCGCCGAAACCGCTACCGTTGGAGGAGGAGGCGCCAAAGCCCGCTCGCTCATGCTGCCGGATCTGCTTCACCACTTGGTCTGCCGAGCGCTCGTATCTGGGAGCTCCAGCAATAGCCCGCGTGTCGAAGCCTACACCACGATCTTGGGCTAGAAGTTTCTCGCGAGTCCGCTCATACTCGTCTGGTGTGCACGTGCTCGGCGACAGATTATCCGTCACTGTTGTCGCTGATATCGTGGTTGCTGTGGATACAGCCTCCTTCTTTGTCTTCGAGGCTGTCGGGGTTGGCGAAGGTTCTAAACGTGCAGACGGTGAAGTGGTCATTACGCTCTTTTTAATAGCCGTAGGTGTAGTTGTTATTCCGATGAGCAAATTTTTTAGATTCCTCCACCCCTTTGAGTTCATGGCATTCATCCGAGGGATTGGGGGTGGAAGGAAGAAGGGGAGGGAAGCGATTTATGAGTGGTGAAAAAATTCCCGACTGAAAAAAGGAGTTCTTCTGTTGTACAGTACTAAGTTGAAAGGAGTTGAAGGAAAAAGAAAAATACTCGAGTACTTGAGTAGAAGGAAAACACGGCTCATTGCCGCGCCGTTGCAAGTATTTAGGCAGCCGGGTGTGGCAGTAATTCTATTTTCCCTGCTCCAAGGGCGACTGCGCCATCAATTCGTAAACCGGCGGCCCGCCCCCCGATTCTCGGTTTTACTGTGCTGCTTTGTCGCGAAGGCCATGTTCACAGGACGAGCTGAGGACGCGGGCCGGTAGCTCAGGTGGCCAGCTTTATATCGCTTTTACAATAAGTTAGCTAGGGAGATATTATTATCAGCGGTAGTGATGCTTGTCTTGTTAAGGGGGGGCTCACCGTACTACAGCCACATGGAAACATATTTGCAAGTGGCCAGTGCTTGTGATCCGCTTGCCACAAGACCATTGTATCATACCGCACCGCACCGCACCACGCGTTTACCCTCCGGTCAATCGCAAAACGACATCTGGGCAAAGTGGTGGAAGGGGAGAGAGAGTTGTGCTTCCACTGGGATCACGCTGGCTGGCGTGTAGAAGACCACAGGTATTCATGCCGGCGACCACAGGGCAGGAAAGAAGAAGAAGAAGAAGAAGGGAAAACCAGTAACCGCTGATACTCGAGCACTTATATATTTAAGGCACCCATAGGGCTCCTAAAAGCAAAACAAAGAAAAGGAAGAGGGTACGGTATTATCAAGAAGAAATTTACATGGTATGCACGGCGCGATACGGGACCCAGGCTCGTTTCGGGGCACCGGTAGCGGAAAGCAGGTATCAGGCCGAACAAACACGCTCCACTCCACTCCCAACTCCCAGTGCCGCAATCCCCCAAAAGGACGAACGAGCAGCTTCTGAGTCGGAACATTACTTGATCTTATCACGCGATGAACGATGGTGGGCAGGGCATACCTGTTCGGGGTTTACTCAAGTAAGTCTGTCTGCGGATTTGCCAAATGTAGTATAGTCACCGGGCTCGTGTTGTGACTTGGACTAGTAGAAAACATGTTTGCGACTGCTAAGCTCGACCTATTCCTAATCTCAGAATATTCTAACGAACTACCGTACCGTACTCGTAGATAACGACAAATACAGAGAGATTCACTCATGCGGAAAGGCCAGATTTGGGCCAAAGTGCAAATAGAGATATCTACGCTAGGCAGTTCCAAGAGTCTAACATTCTCTCACAAAAAGTCAAACACAAGAAGTAAGACCTGTAATAATCCACTCAGCTACTCGAGTATCATACTGCGCATGGACCTGACGCCCGGCCCAGCACCGGCACGTGCTTGCACAGATACTCGAGTACTGTACCAACCTCCTTCCTCCTTCCTCCTCTTGTCTCCCTCTCCTCCCTCACCTCCCCCGCAGCCGCAAATATTGTATTCGTACTAGTACAAGTAGTGCTTCTACGAATCCCAGCTTTGTCCCACAACCCACGATCCACAACAATAGTTAATCCGATTGGCTTCCTCCGAGCCGACCCCCCGCCCTCTCTCCCCACGATACCCTATTTATCGAAAGCTTAGCTGAAAAAGAAAAAAGTGCCAAGATATCGGGGTTCCCGGTATGGAAAGTACGGCATCCTAAGAGTTCAGCCAACGCATAGAGCTTTCCACACTTAGCAGAGTAATTCCCAGAACTGGATCGACACTATCAGCAGTCCGAGGTTTGAGTGACTGGCCATGCAGGGCTGCCAACACCCAAGTAGGCAGCTCTTCAGCCCAAAACAGCAACCAAAAAAAAAAAAGAAAGAAAGAGCCGCCATGTCATGTATGTGCGAAGACTGTACGAACACCAATCTGACAAATTGAAAAAAAAAGATGAAGAAAGAAAAAAAAAGAACCTGGAGTTCCGTGCTTTACAGCATTAGAGAAGGAGGGATATTATCTTACCCTTCCCCATCCCACAATAGCTTTTTACCCCTCTCCAACACAGCTTTGCATTACTCCTCCCTTCGCAGGAATCTTCGGTAAAAATATACAGACGTCCAAAGATTACTGTGTTTTGCCGGTTCTCTCTACCTGTCTATTCACTGCGCCTACCGGCACCTGCATTCTGTCGAGGAGAGGAAAGACAGGGAGAGATCTAAAATGGGGTTTCTTCACTTCCCCAACACCCGTGAAGGATGGCGACTAGACATAGTCTCCCTATTGGCGGTGGTCGGAGAATCCGCCATGTCCGCACACTCCCAGCCACTCACCGCCTCAATCTTGTGCCTACTTCCACGAATCCTCCCCGCACCTCAGGCGCTCCTGAAACCATCGCGTCCCAGCCGCCTGCCACCAACACATGCCATAATTGCGGGCGTACACTCTGGAATTCGTGTTGACGAGCTGAACCACTTTGCCGGGCTCATCTTCCCCATCAACCTACCCAAATTCGCGATTCGGGTGGTAAAGATAAAACACAACCCGAAGATACTTGGGGCTGAGCGTATGGCTCGAGTTCCGCAGCCGGAGTATCCGAACCGAGTATTCAGCACCCCGAAGGGAGTTATCCACGCGAGGCGCTTCTCCCCTCTGGCCTGTTTGACGGTCGCATCGAGTTTGCTGTCTTTGGGACTCATTATCTGGGCTTGTTTTCTGAGGGACGGGGTGGCGTGCATTGCCATCGCGCTCATCTCACTGACCTCTACGGTTATCGGACTTTCGAATTTCTGGCACCCGAGCTTGATTTCCCGAAAGCAGCGTGTCCTCGTGCCTCCTGGAGATCTTGTAATACGCACGCGCCAGGGAGCGTTCATAGTTATAAAATGCACGGAAGAGGTGGCGCGGGAGTTGTACACCAGTACCGAGGAATGCAAGTATGTTGTTGGAGACCAGATGTATCGGGGGCTCGTCGGCGTGGGGACCTTCCTGTTCATGTGTGGGGTCGTACTGATGGGGAACTGCACATGGGTAATGCAGGCTGCGCTGGGAGTATCGTATATCCTGCTCAATGGGCTATACCAGGTTGCTGCCCTCCTTCCGACCGACTGGCACTGGAATTTTTCGAGATACCACTTGGATGTGATCAAGGACGCGTCTCAACAACAACCGGAGACGTACACGCAGGCGTTATGGCAAGCGATCAAGGCATCTGGAAGCACCGAATGGGTTCGATTGACGAATGCTGCGCCTGTTTCAGGTGCGTGGTCTACGTGGCTGGAAGAGGCACAAGATTACATTAATTCCGGTTGCACGGGGAGTTGGGATCCGCAAGAGGCTGTGAGCAGGTTGCTAAAGCTAGAGGCTACAGAAGACGGAATCGTACTCGGGCCCGCGAGGGATATGCCGATATCAGGATTCGGCGGCGCCAGGGCTTTCTCGGATTATGGCCCTACCGGAGGTTTCAGTCCTGCGCAGAACGTACCAAGAGGGTTTGGGCCGGATGGAGTTGTGGAGACGGGTGAAAGGGAGTTTAGTTATCACTAGAGGCTAGATTTACAAAGTTCGACTCAGTGAGAGGCACATGTGTTTTTTCTTCTTTTTGCGCACGTCTATGCATCTGGTGGAGAGAGGGACATTTTTTATTTTGGAGATCTGATTACGGGACATGAGCATGAATATGTGAAAAAAAACGCTTAAATGGGTACAAGTACTGGGCGGCGCTTATTTATTTATTTTCCTCATATTTTTTTCCTTTTCAAAGAGATGAGCACCACACCTTTGTATATAAAAGCATCTATACCATTTCAGCGACACGGAGATATAATACCACCAGGTAAACTCTGCTTCACATAATACCTCTATCTCTGGGGGATACAGATTCACGGGGCCCTGAAGAAAGCTAAACTGCAATACTGGAGAGGGGGCACGGTATTGGTGCCCAGATCAACTCGAACGCTAACTTACCCGGACCAGCTCCTCATAGAAAATCCTTTCGATAGAAACCTTCTACTGTATGAGTATCTACGGATGCCTGTGCCTCTTGGCGTCAGCGGGCACTTTTGTGGTTGGCGATTTGCCTCCCGCCCATCCATCGCATTAACCTGCTCTTTTGGTGTACGGTACGGTAGTAGTATTTCTCTTTTTTCTTTCCTTTTTCTTCTCCCTCTAGTCTCTTCCCATAATGAACGAACGAACGAACAAGGTCATATCAATCGCCGTCCAGTAATCGTTGATTGAATAATCCACTCACAAAACCTTAGGGAACAGCTCCGGTGTCGACAGGCAATTCCTCCTCTCCATTCACACATCGTACTATGCTCACAATTCTGCGCGTATTACGTCCATTAGTGCCAAAAGTGCCCCCCCGTCTACCTTTTTGCCTGGATATTTGCCGCCCTGCTCTGCCCGCACGGGTATTTAGGTGAATAAAGTGGAGTAGAGTAAAAAGTGAGCCGCCTGTACTGTTTCAACTTGCACTCTAGGCTTCTACAGGAAAGAAACAAGGCGGGACAGCTCATAACCCCATCCTGGCAATACTGAGCACCAAATAAAGTTTGAGCCTCACACACTTGCTGGTGCCATGAAACATATATAGGAAAGTATTCGGCCGCAAAAGCTCTGCGCATGGAAATTATTATTATTATCATCATCATCAGAACCATCATTGTCAGCATCACCGTTCCTCTGCAAAGGTTAATTTTTTTCAGCAGTAGCACTTGATTTACGAAGCGTCACGACTTCATCCCTCCTCCTTCCCTTCTTTCACGGGAGCGGGGGCAGCTGCTGCCATTAGCATGCTACAATCAATACTTCGCTCCCGTCCGATAATCGGCAGACCCCCGCTATTGCCAAGACTTGCTATTCGCAACTGCGCACGGAATTATGGTCAGTACCGGTGGGTGCGGTATAATCCTCTAACACAACCGGATTCAATCCGACTGGTCGAGTTACAGCCGGGAGATCCGGAGGATGAACTCCGGGTTGAAATTCAGCACGCGAGGCTGTCGGAAGCGCCGGAGTACGAGACACTGTCATACGAATGGGCCGGGAACCGCAAGGAAGCTACAGTGAGGTGCGGTAGAGGGGAAGAAATACCCGTCCCTCTCAACTTGAGAGCTGCGCTGAAGAGGCTGAGAGATAGGGACCGACCGAAGAGGGTATGGATTGACGCAATTTGCATCAATCAGGATGATTTGAAGGAGAGGGGAGCTCAGGTTTCCATCATGACGCAGATATATCAAAAGGCCCAAGGTGCCTTGATCTGGATTAGGGAGGAGAAGCCCAACACCGTCGAGGCGTTCAAGATGATACCGAAGTTGGCCGAGAGTTGGGATGCCCAGGGACCCCAGGACGACCCGACATCAACCAAGCCCCTAGTCGAGGTTGAAGACGAGCATGATGCTGAGCTCAAAAACCCCATTATATGGGATGCGATCATTGACGCTTTTACAAGATCGTACTTTACAAGAACTTGGATCATCCAGGAAATCCTAGTATCTAAGAAAGCCACAGTAATATGCGGCAGCCACAAGACGGACTGGGTTCGCTTCCACCAGGCGGCAAACTACCTCGTCCAGCGCGAATTCCGCCTTTCCCATAAGTCCGCGCCACGGACACTCTTCCTGGTAGCTCTGATACGCCGTAACGAGAAGCGGTACAAAGCGGAACAACTCAACCTCCGCACACTGCTCCGCCACTTCCGGTACTCCCAAGCCACCGACATCCGCGACAAAGTGTACGCTATGCTGGGAATATCTTTCCCGGTCGGCCGCTCGGGCACCGAGCTAAGCGTGCAGCCGCTGCGAGCGGACTATACAAAAGCAGTAGAAGACGTCTACCGCGAGGCGGCCGCGTACATAATGACAGACGAACAGGACTTGCGCCTCCTCGCAAACGAGTACTCCCCATGCTCCCGCCACCTAACGAAGATGCCAACATGGGTGCCAGACTGGTCAATAACGTCGAAGCGCCTGCTCCCCATGGCGCGGAAGAGCAACGCCCTCAGCTCCCTCATCAAAGGCGATATCAGCACCCGCGACCGCTCCCTCTTTGTGAACGGGTTCAAATTCGACACGGTGACGTATGCGACGCCTATCGTGACACGGGAGAATGAAACGGTCATCCTGGAAACATTGACTTCACTCGTTAGCAGCAAGAACCAGTACCCTTACAACAATCAATCCCTCACCGAGGCTCTCTGTCGCACGCTTATTGCGGATAACGCAAACTTCCGGCCCGCGCTGGATCATGAGGAGACATATTTTTTTCACCTACTCAGACATCGCATGAGCACTATTGATATACCGATTATCCAAGAGGACCTTATGACTGATCTGCGGTACCAAACTGTCAGTCATCACCTTAGGAATAATGAGCCGTATAGGGAGGAATTGGATAGGAATTTACATGGGAGGAGCTTCTTCATGACTGCGCGTGGCTTTATGGGACTCGGACCGAAGGCAAGAGAGGGTGTGCGAGTTGGTGATCGGATTTGTATTCTGGGGGGCGGATATACGCCGTTGATTCTTAGGGAGGGGAGTAACTTCGGGTTCAAGGAGGAGAAAAGCTACAAAGGCTGGTGGAAGGGCAAGAACGACTGGGGGGCACAAATTGCGCAGAAGGAGCGGGAAAGAGGGGGGGAGGGAGAGACGCGGGGAGGGGATCCAGGAGAGAAATGGTATAGACTTGTCGGGGAAAGCTACGTGCACGGGATTATGGACGGGGAGTGCTTGAAGAGTAAGATTGCGTCTGAGAAGATTGAGAGGATTGAAATCCGGTGATATTCTCTCCCTTTATCTTTCACAATGTTATGATTAAATTTTGGAAATCTTTTTTCTCATTTAGTGGGGGAGGGGTTGTAATAAGATATCACTATAGATTAATTTTTTTTTCTACTAGCATCAATTTGCAAGAGCTTATATCGATCCTTTTGGACAAGTAACGTATCATCCTAAGTTGAATCCAAGGCCCAAATTAAAATTATGAGCTCTCACCCTCTCAAAGACGAAGCTGGTTAAAGTTTTGACACCGATCCTCGCCCCCGCCCGATGCCACCAACGGAGGTTACACTGTATCATCCATGAGCCCTCTGCACCAGATACCCACCCCCACCATCTAGGGATATCCCAAAGCTCTACTATACCTTATGCTAGCACACAAGCACCTAAACAAACCTATCATCGGGTTTTTTTGGTTTTTTTTTCCGCCTACCGAGGCCCCGCCACACCACCCACAGAAGAATCCGGCTGTGATTTGCAAAAGTGTTAATGTCATCTCCCTTGCAGAATAACTTTTGGCATAACAGTACCTTATTAGATGTCCTCCTCATAGAGGGGACAATTGTTGACTGCATCATATGCTGCCCGGGTTGGGCTAGCAACAGGTGTCTCGAGAAGATAGTCAATGTGATGTCCCAAGCGCTTGTATTCCTTGATAAATCGAGCGTATCTGGCATAGAATTCGGGATTTCCTTTTCGTTCGGTACTCAAGCGTACTGTTGCATGCTCATTAAGAATTCTGATAGTTTCTTCGTGGGCTGGAGAAGTTAGTTTTAATGCTCAAGTTGAGGTAAAGAGCATGACAGGACAATGTTGCATCTCTAAGGGTATTAGTAAGTAAACAGGATTTACTCTCCGTTGCAACTAGATTTGCCATGTGAAACATTATCCTACCCATGGGCGACATTGTCCTATCATGCCCTTTATGAGACGAAGCATGTTACATACTAATTTGCATAACATCGAATGGATGCATCCCATAAAGTTCTTCAAACGCCCAAGCATCGGATCTCGGTGCAACCCCATCGTACAACAGGGCGTCGGCGCGGGCGTCTCCATCATGGGCGGAAACATCGCCGGCGATGATCGCCTGATCCAACGGGGTCGAGGTCTGGAACTTATCCCGTTTGAACGTACTGATAAATCGACCCCGCATCTGTTTGTAGCCTGGTGAGGCGAGTTTTAGCATGAACATAGAGTCTTCTAATTCGCTGACCATTGCTTCTAGTGAGGCGATTTTAGCATCTTGGGAAGCCTCTTTTTCCGCCCTTGCGCGCTGTTTTTGTTTGAGGATACGTATCCGTTCCTCCACACCGGGACGGCGCGAATTGCCGACCTGCAGTTTCTGCCTCTTCAATCTCACCTCTAATCCCTCCTCTTCTATCGGATGCTTGAGGGTATTTTTCGCATTTGGCTTCATCTCGTCCTCGCCCCTGGTGATCATCGATTGGGTAACTCGGGAAGTGTCACAGGAATTTTGTTTCTCGTACTCCTTTAAATGATCGACGAGCTCTTGCATTCTCTCTGTGGATTCAAGTCCAGTCGAGGGGGGCGCCTTCGGGGGGTCCATGATGTTCAACTGTCGTTAAATGGTTTTTGCTTCGTGGTCGTTTGTTCAGTGGTTGCTGGTTGCTGGTCGTTGGTGGTTGTTTGCGGGATCGGAAGGTTTGTCGCTTTTCATTCGCAATAGAGGGTTTGCTCATGGGGACCTAGGTGGCGGTTAATTGGAAATAGACCTAGGTGCAAGAATGAGTTTGCGCAATACCAGTAGATTAGGTGTAGGTAGATTAGTATGATAGCTAGATGGTGGATTGAGTAGGGTAATATCGCCTTGCCCTCAAATTCATTCCCTGCTTAAATTTGGATCCCCAGCTGATGCACAAGTTGGGTACTAACAATACTGGCTGCCATGGAACAGGTGATAATCTGCTACTGAATGCCCAATATTCTCACCAGTAAATTTTTTAAAAAAGGGAGCTGTTTTGCTGGTGACTATTTGTTCTGCAGCGATCGGGTTTCTTCAGGTCCGAAAAGCCCGATTTTACACTTCTTCCAGGTCTCGCTACCCACCTGGGCGTCCAAGACTTTTAGGTTAACAGAAAATAACATGCTTTTCTGCCACCTAGGTCTCTTTGCGCAAACTCTGTTTGGCAAGCCAGGATTAGAAGAGTGCAAATACTCGTATCATACCTGTGAAAGTTAAGACATACACATGCGGGCAGGCGGGTTTGGACACAGGTGGGCAAGGGACTTATCACAGCATCAAGCTTGGATTATAGTGTGTTTAGGCAAGGAATTATGGCTAAATATCTGGCATACGGTTCTCCCAAGCCTTTCTTCTCTTTTAAATTACCGTATTAACACGTTCAATTGTACCTCAGGCTATGACGTTGGAGTTACCTTTGCTGATAAGGTCCGGACTTTCTTTTGTCTTAAGCTCGGGCTGAGGAGTTAGTTTTTGCTGTGTGCTCGCACCCTTGTCCAAGAGCGGGAATTTTCGAAGCCTTAGCATGACGTCCGATTGAGCGAGTTAATACTGACAGATGTATTGGATAAATATCCGGCCTCGCTTTTAGCGTACCATGTTTGGAAAGCAGCGAAACTGTTATAATTAATACAGTACCGGTATGTGCAAAGAAAATCCTCAACTCTACTTTAGTTATTTCATAGGGACTACGACAGTTGGGCCCAGTTATCTCAGCGGGTGATCCAGGTATCCCTGTTTGCTTGGTTGTTTTATAACACCGTCATAGACCGTCACTCGCCTGTCTGTTCGAATGTGTTGCTGGTGGCTGACGGCATCAGATACCTCTTGTGTATGTAGAGATGAGGATTTCACTAGTGCGTCATGTTAAGGAGATGGCCCGTATGAAGGTCCACTAGCCATTTGTGGCCGACCACCCACACTAGCGCACTCCGATTTTAAACACCGTTTTCAACGTAAATTTATGGTCGGTAACTTTAAATACCCTTCTTGGGAAGTGAAAATCCGAGTTCAAATTTTGAGTTCTGGCTAAAACGCTCTATTCTGCAAACAACTACCATCGACGACTAGCAACTAGCAACAAGGAGAAAAGCGACCGCAGAACAAAAACCAAACAACAACCAACAGTTGAACATCATAGCCCCCCCGAAATTGAAAGAGCTTCAAAAAACAGTGTAAGGCGGCTGGGCTGGAACACACCGGGAAAGTTCAAGAGAGTGTCCAACATTTGAAGTACAAGAAGGAGAGTTAGTGTCACACTCTCCTAGTTACCAAATCAACGATCACACTGTAGCCAGGACGAGATGAAACAACAAGCAAAAGATGCCTTCGAGCATACAATAAAAGAGGCGGGACCAGAGATCAAGATGGAGAGGGGGGAACTTTATGTCGGCAATTTGTGCGGTCTCAATATGGGGGAATGGTTACGTACTGCTAAAGAAGAATTTGCCGGAATGAACGCCGAAATCGCCTCGCTGCGAACACAGGTGGCACAATTAAACGATAATATCTCCACATTAAACGAGGATATGTCCACGCTAGAACACGCCTCACAAGACTACAAACGGGTGCGGGGTCGATTCATCAGTATGTTTAAACGTGATAAGTTGGAAATCTTGACCCCGTGGGATAAGGCAATCATCATTGGCAGCAATGTTTCCGTCCATGATGGAGACGCCCCCGTCGACGCCCTGTTGTACGCTGGGGTTGGAGCGAGATCTGATGCTTTTGCGTTTGAAGAACTTTATGGGATACACCCGTACGATGTTATGAAAATCAGTATGTAACATGCTTCGTCTAATAAAGAGCATGATAGGACAATGTCGCCGATGGGTGGATAATGTCTCACATGGCAAATCTACGGGAGTTGCAACGGTGAAGAGTAAATCCTGTCTACTTACTAATACCCTTAGAGATGCGATATTATCCTGTCGGCAACATTGTCCTGTCATGCTCTTTATCTCAACTTGAGCATTAAAACTAACTTCTCTAGCCCATAAAGAAACGATCAGAATTCTTAATCTGCATGCAACGGTACGCGCGAATACCGAACGAAAAGGAAATCCCGAATTCTACACGAAATACGCTCGATTTATCCACACATATAAGCGCTTGGGCCTTGACATTGACTATCTTCTCGATACACCTATCACCAGTCCAACCCGGGCAGCATACGATGCAGCCCTCGATTGTCCCCTCTATGAGGAGGACATCTAATAAGGTACTGTTATGCCAAAAGTTATTCTGCAAGGGAGCTTATATTAACACTTTGGTAGGTTAACACTTTTTTCATTCCGATAGCAGTTCCACTACTTCATTCCCACCTCTCGCGGCCCATATGAGTGGCGTTATACCCGCGTCATCTCCCTTATTAGCACCCCGTATTATTGAAGGTTAGCAGATCGGATACTGGGTGTTGGATTGGGAAATATTGGCTAGTGGCTAGATCTTGGAATACAGAACACTTGCTATAATCACTGCCATATTATAAATAACTTCACTCGTCCAGTGTAATGCGATGCCAATAGTGTTAAATTTCCATGATTCGGTCTCTCACTCGTTTCTTAGTTCGATACCTGGCTGATAGGATGCGCCATACGTAATGCCTGAGATAACCATATCCACCGAGCTACTTCAGGAAAGAATCATTTTATTATATACCAGTACGCCTTCCTCACCCCGGGACCCAGGGAGCCACCGCCAGAGCATCAAATATCAAAACTCGCAACACACCTGCTCCCACCCTCTGATGCAAGATTCCAGACTTCCCCTTCGATGATGGTCTAACACAAACCCCATCCCAGCAAACATTTTTAGCCCACCGCCCCCAAAGAAAAGCGAGAGCGCAAAAAGGTCGAATGGGACGAGAAAAACCCACTGCGCGTGGCCCAGAGAGCCGCCAAAAGCCTCTCACCGCATGTGCCAGACAGAAATTGACTTTCTGAGGAAAGAAACACAGAAATCCAAGGGCATCAATCCCCCCCCCCCCCCCCGGTAATGTCGCAAATTAGAGAAGAAAGAGTTAAGACCAGTCAAAAGGAACAAGCAAACGTCAAAAGGAAGCCTAAAATGAAGACTGGCAATCGTAAGTTTCCACTGCTGGGCGCAGGTGTTCTGGGACCCATGATACTAAAGGGAAATTGAAGGCACAAGCGCTTAGGCTTGAGTCACTGAGAGCCAAATTACCGATCTGGGAGCACTAGGATGCTATTCGAGCTGCGCTACGGGAGAAGAATATACTCGTCATGCTTGGGGAGACTGGTAACGCGAAGAATACACAGATTGGGGAATTCCTCGTTAAAGAGAGGTGGATGGCTCGGCAGAGGGTTTCAGTCACCTCTAGGAAAGGGATGGGGATGGGGATGGGGATGGAAAGTATAAAGAAGTTATGGTCGGAGGATGCATAGCAATTACACAGCCGCACCGCGTCGCCGCGGCAAACCTCTCCAGGCGAGTGGCGCAGGAGATGGGCTGCCAGCTCGGGAATGAAGCCGGGTATAGCTCTCTTTTCGATAATAAGAGTTCGGGAAAAACTCAGATTAAATTTCTTACGGGCGGTCGCACGATCCGTCATTGAAGAGGTATTCTCCCGCTGTCGTCGGCGAAGGGCAAGAGAGGACTGTGGGCAAGTATTTGGTTATGGGATTCTTGAGGGGGTTGTTCTATTGGAAGAGGAAGGATTTGAAGGTTATTATTATGACTCCCATGTTAGAAATTGAAAAGATGGCTTTGTTCTTTGAAAAGGAGAGAGACACGGCATTGGCATTCAATTAAGGCGAGGGAAAAGAGAAGGACGGATAAGAAGAATGTTGTGGAGGCTAACGGGAATGAGGATGGCGGGATAGATGGTGGAAATTTACCAAATGGGATTGAGAAAGGCCGGGCTAGAAAAAGGGAGAAAAACACCGGGGCACTTCAATGATAAACGAGAACACATATGATTTGCAAAGTAATAAGGAGGTCTCTTCTCCCCACTTTATAAATGGTGAACGTAAGGGCTCAGTAGTAGGGAGAGGTGATAGCAACCAAAGTTCTTCTGAAGACTTTGATACCGAGGATGAGTAGTGAGGTGCGACTGCCGCTGCTTTTAAAGTTCCCGGACGGCAGTTCCCGGTGGAGATATATCATGCTCGAGAGCCTATTGTGGACTGTGTTTATGCTGCCGTGAAGACGGTCTTTTAGTTGCATTACAAGGAGCCTCTTCCAGGGGATATACTAGTGTTCCTAAAGGGCAAAGAAGAAATTAAGCATTCCAAAAGCTGTCCGAAGCCTACGCCCAGAGCATGGGCAGGAACCTCCCCAAGGTGAGACATCCCCGCCTCCATCATGAGACAATACTCTCTCTAACATGGCTTTTAGATCCTCCCCCCATCCATGAACATTTCTACAAGTATGGCTTAAATGTCTGCAGTATGCTGCACATATCTTCCTAGTTACAATATTTTTAATAAAAAAAACAGGGAAGGTACAGTATAAGCACCAATTGCTTCATTGATAACCACCCCGTGTTCCTCTAGGCCTCTACAGCTACAATTTCCAGATGAGATTTACAACTGAATCATTGGAGATGCATTTGGTATAGAGAGCTCCTCTTCGACGCCTCAAGTACAAGATCCTCGTTTCTATTTCTTCAACCTTACACTGTCGTGATCCGCGGGATCATCAAGGGCTGGGAAAACGATTTGGATTGTGCAGCGTTCTAAACTCTCCAGGGGGTCGGCGGGGCCCCACGGGGCTACTGCCAAGATCCCTGGATGGGACGGTATGTCAGAGGATAGCAGGGGATGATGAAGGACGGCAGGGGATGGTGGTGGGCTGCTGGGGTTTCACGAGTGATGGTTCATGACGCCATATTGATTGGTTCGGACGTACATGACTTCAACTTCGGCTAGTACCGGGGGTCCAAGGGCTAGGACTATACTCCATCCGGTCCTCGTCTTCCGGGGCGTAGTCCGTCCTAGCATCCCCAAAAATACAGACCATGAAGCATGGTCCTTCCCACCCCAAAGACGGAGGGACTTGACGGCTGGGAACACTGGACTGGGTATATGGCATGGGCACTGCAGGATTCGGGACAACCAGACTTGCCATCAGGGCCAGCTTGACCCAAAATTGATAAAAATTTGGAACAGCCTCTTTCTTAGAAGAGATCATATGGTTTCCTCTAAGGAAGCCATCTATATAATAAATTAGGAATGGTGCAGCCTTCCCGTTATCCTGAGCTCAGAGGGGAAATTGTTGCCGTGGTCAGAGTTGGGATCAGAGATGTTGCACAGGTCATCAAACATGACCCTTCCTCTGCTCAAAAGTCAACCCGTGTCCTGAGGGGTGAGCACAGATATTTCTCTCGTAACCGCCTCTCCTCCAGAACGAGAGGCCAGAAAAATCGCTATATTTGCCAGCATTCCCTTCGGCTGCATCAATTTATTCCCCCCCCCCTCAGCAATGAAGGAAAGCAACTATTGGCATTCCAAGAACCCCTCCATTCTTCTATCCCAGCAGATTCTATATCTGGGACAAATTTCTAAATACCGGTGCATTTATTATGAATCACCGGCCCTTAGTACTGTGACCGGTAGCATGACCTTGGCATATCGAGCTCTGTCGCCATATATCCGGAATCTACTATCTTTCGTGCAATGGACGAACATGAATAATCGGGGGGTCAGAAATGGAAGTGGAAGCCTGGAGAGAAGGAAAGACTTCAGGGTGAAGATAAGGGAAGAGGAACGGAGGGAAACGAAGAGACAGGGAGAGAAGAGAGCAGAAGAGAAGTGATTAGGCGAGGTTATATGGGAAGAAAATGAGGGCGGTGGATGTCATCATGAGGGAGGTGAGGATTTGAGAGTAAGAGGAAGCAAGGCAAAGGTTTTTCTGATCTATGTATATAAGGATGTCTCTTTCCCCATAAGCCATAAGCACGAAAGAGAATTAATATCAAGACATGCTCCTTGGACATAAGAGCTTCCAGGGCGAACAAAGTCAACAAACCGTCACGATCAACAAAACTATTCAGGCCTATTCAAGAGCAGCAAAGAGAGCGACGAAAGAATAAGCAGGTGTCGATAGGCTCCAGGAAGTGATGAAATGCATATATCGATATGCGAGTGGGGATCAGAAAAGAAACAAATAGTGCAGGGTCGTTATTGCGAAGGATGAAGAGGGCATAAAAGACAGAGCAGAATATCATAAAACACAAGAGGAGGGAATAGAGCAAAGCAACAGCAATCCACCACCCATATTCTCCCAAGCCGCCACCGCTCTAGACCGCGCACAAAATTAGTATTTAATATGAAAGCTATAAACATGCCCGACAGTACCTTATTCGAGATAGACGGGACAAGCGTTGGCTGCATCATATGCAAGCCGGGTTGGGTTATTACCGGGCGCATCGATAAGATAGTTGACTCGGACTCCCAAGTGCCTGTATTCGTATATGAATCTAGCGAATTTGTGAAAGAATTCGGGATTCGGTCGTTTTTTTATATCTGTATCGGAGCGGGTGGTTGCGTGCTTGTTCAGAAGTTGGATGGTTTCTTCTTGTTCTAGAGAAGTTAGTTTTAATGCTCAAGTTGAGATAAAGAGCATGATAGGACAATGTCGCCGACAGGATAATGTCGCAGGGTATTGGTAAGTAATCAGGATTTACCCTTCGTTGTTGCAACTAGATTTGCCATGTGAGACATTATCCTACCCATTGGCGACACTGTCCTATCATGCTCTTTATGAGTTGAAGCATGTTACATACCAATTTTCGCGATATCGGCTGGATGCAGCCCATACAGTTCTTGAAAAGCCCAATCATCATTTCTTGATCCTATCCCTTCAAACAAGCGGGCATCAACACGGGCGTCACCATGGTGAGCGGAAACATTGCCGCTGTCTATGATGTTCTGATCCAACTGGGTAAATTCCTTCAGTTTGTCCCTTTTGAACGTACTCACAAATCGATTACGCACACGTATATAGTCTTGAGCGGCAAGCTTTAGCGTGGACATATCCCGGTTTAATACAGCAATTTTGGCGCCTTGTTCGGCAATTTTGGTGTCTTGTCCGGCAATTTTCTCTTTTATGGTACGGAGCTCTTCCCCCATATTGAGACCACGCGCATGGCCGACATAGATATTCCCTCTTTCCTCCCTCACCTCTATTGCCTCGCGGTTTAACGTTTGCTCGAAGGCATTTTTCGCATTTTGCTTTGTCTCGTCCTCGGTAGAGGCGATCATCGATCTGTTAAGTAGGTAAGCATCACACGAATTTTCTTCCTCGTACTTCTTTAAACGATCGGCGAGTTCTTTCTTTTTCCCGTGGGAGTCAAGTCCAGCCGCGTTACATAGTTTCCGA
>Ga0307509_10000189_pt1 | contig 96946 bp, 89 predicted proteins | sample 10_EM_MG_FD_202245 | JGI IMG/M metagenome (GOLD analysis project Ga0307509, IMG submission 202245) | Populus trichocarpa ectomycorrhiza microbial communities from riparian zone in the Pacific Northwest, United States - 10_EM | ecosystem: Host-associated > Plants > Roots > Unclassified | place... | reverse complement strand
AGACGGGGGAGGGAATCCGAGGAAGACGAGACAGAGGGTGAGAATGTGGGTGGCACTTTCTCACCCTCCCCCGTTTACGGGGGAGGGCAGGGAGGGGGCGCGCTTGAAGCTGCTACTAAGGCGTGGCCGTCGGCGCCTTGGCCTCGTCGCTCTTCAGCTTGGACAGATACAAACTCTTCACGCCGGTCAGGTCTGCGGCAATCTCAGCTGTCTCCGCGAGGATGGCGTCGGGCGGTTCGGCCCCGTTCAGATCCGACATCTTTGTCAGGGCAGGCTGGCCATGCGCCGTGCGGCGCGCATTCTCGCGCGCCAGGCGTTCCTGTTCGAGGCGTTCGCGTTCGGCGGTGCGGGCTTTCAGGTTCAGCGACACCTTCTTCTGCGCGCGCAGCTTCTCGAAAGAATCCAGGTCGCCGAGCAACGAACGGAAATCGGCGTCCTGCGCGATGCGCTGTTCATGCGCCTGTTCGAGCGGTGCGACGGCCTGCATCAACTGCGCTTCGCGGCCGAATTCGACCGGGCGGATGCGATCCCAGGGCAGCGCGCTGTCGCGGGTGCTTTCGCCGACTTCTTCGGTGCTGATGGCCGTGCGCATCGGGATGTCGGGCTGCACGCCGCGGTGCTGCGTGCTCTCGCCGGTGACGCGGTAGTACTTGCCGATGGTCACGGTGAGCTGACCGAAGCCGGGATCGGGGCCGAGCGCATATCGATCCAGCGGATACAGGTTCTGTACCGAGCCCTTGCCGTAGGTCTGCTGACCGACGATGAGGCCGCGGCCGTAATCCTGAATCGCGGCGGCGAAAATTTCCGATGCCGAGGCGCTGAAACGGTCGACCAGCACGATCATCGGACCGTCCCAGGCGATCGTCGGCTCGGGATCGTCCAGCACTTCCACGCGGCCACCGGTCTCGCGCAGCTGCACGATGGGACCGCCTGGAATGAACAGGCCGGAGAGCGCGGTCGCTTCGGTCAGGTGGCCGCCGCCGTTGCCGCGCAGGTCCATGACCAGCGTGTCCATGTGCTCGGCCTTGAGTTCGTTGATGAGCTTGCGCACGTCGCGCGTGGTGCTGCGGTATTCCTTCTCGCCCGCCGCCTTGGCCTCGAAATCCTGGTAGAAGCTCGGCACGTTGATCACGCCGACGGTCAGTTCCTTGTCGCCGCGCTTCACCTTGCGCACTTCTTTCTGTGAAGCCTGGGCTTCCAGCGTTACTTTGTTACGCGTCAGTTCGAGAGCCTTCTCGGGCGAGCCGGGGCTCGCGCCGGCCGGCAGGATCTGCAGGTGCACGACGGTGTTGATCTTGCCGCGAATCAGCTGCACGACGTCGTCGAGACGCCAGCCGATGACGTCCACGGGTTTGCCGTTCTTGCCTTCGCCCACCGAGATGATGCGGTCGTTGGCGTTGAGCTGGCCGCTGACGGCGGCCGGGCCGCCGGGGAGCACGTTGAGCACGGTGACGTAGTCGTCGACGAGTTGCAGCGACGCGCCGATGCCCTCGTACGACAGGCTCATCTGGATACGGTATTCCTCGGAATTGCGCGGCGAGAAATAGCTGGAATGCGGGTCGAACACATGCGCGAACGCGTTCATGAACACTTCGAAGATGTCGTCGCTGGTGACCTGCTCGGTGCGCTTGAGCACGCGCTCGTAGCGCTTCTGCAGCACGTCCTTGGTCTCGGTCCACGGCTTGTCCGTGAGCATCAGCGACAGGGCGTCGTTCTTGACGCGCTGGCGCCAGATCTCGTTGAGCTCCGCCTGGCTCTTGGCCCACGGCGCCTTGGTACGGTCGAACTCGAAGGACTCATCGACGGTGAAGTCGGGTTCGGTCTTGAGCAGCTCCAGCGCGTAGGCGACGCGTTCGCGGTTGCGCACCTGGAAGCGGTTGAAGATGTTGAAGACGGGTTCCAGCTGGCCGGCGACGACCGCGTCGTCGAGCTGATAGCGATACTTTTCGAACTCGGCCAGGTCGCTGGCGAGGAAGTAGCTGCGCGCGCCGTCGAGCTGTTCGATGAAGCGGTCGAGCACCAGCGCCGAGACCGGATCGTTGATGGGCGACTGGCGGTAGTGCGAGCGCTCGATGACGTTGCTGACCAGTTTGCTGACGCGGCGCTGCCGTTCGGTGGGACTCAGATCCTGGCGCGACGCGGAGGCTGTGGCGACCGCATTGGCGACCGGCGCCTGCGCCGTACCGGCGAGCAGGGCACAGGCTACCAGCAGCGCGGGCAGACTCAGGAGCAGGGAAAAACGTCGTTGCCGCGGAGCCTGCGGCGATGCCGAATCTGCAGAGGGCTGCTGATACACTGGTTCACATCCTCATCTGGCGGGATCGGGCCGGGCCGATTCCAGTTGCATTAAGCTTGAAGTTTCACTCATACGTGGGAGATAAACCGTGCGACCCCTAGCGGTATTGAACGCCATCGTGTTCGGTTCGGCGGCGGCCATCATGTTCGGGCTGTGCGGTGTCCTTGTCATCTACCTGATCCTGCAGGGCCGGCATCCCGAGCTGGCGGCGGAGTTCCGGCCGCTGCTGCGCAGCTGCGCCATCATCACCGTGTTGGCCGCAGCTTCCGGCGTCAGCCTGTTCGCGAATCTCAAAGGTCTACGCTGGCGTTCGATCGCTCAAGGGGCCATGTGGTTCACTGTCGCCGCCACAGTGCTGTTGTACTGGCCCCGATGAGGCTGTGCCCATGAGGAAAAGCCTCAATCGCGCATGCGATCCGACACGTTAATAACCATCGATTCATGCAGTTCGCGAACCTGCCGCAGCCAGACTACGCGGAGCGCAGGGGATGGGTCAATGAACCTCACGCCAGCCGGTGCGGTGGCGCGGGCTCGCCCGGAAAAAAGTGAGGAGAATCCTTGCTCAGCGAAGGATTCGGGAGGTGGCGATCGAATTCCCGGCAGGTACCCGATCGCGCCATATCGTGAAGCTCAGCGGGCCTTAGTGAGCCGATCGCGTTTACTCGGCTAGTCGCGATTGACGCGTTCCCAGACGTGTCGCTGAAAGGCACCGCTGTTGTAGGGATCGAAGCCCTTGCGCTGGCCGTCGTGGGCACGACGCTTCACCGTGATCTTTTGCGCCGTCACTGCCGATTGAGTCTCGGGAGGCGCGGGCGGCGATGCAGTGGGCTGTTCGTCGTCGTCATGGCCACTGCGCCCGCCGAATAGTCTGGCGATCCACATAAAAAGAAACCCTTCCCAAATAAATCGAAGCCGCTAAGTACTTTTTATCCGTCGTTATTGAATCGAATCGTCGCGGTCACGATCTTACTGAGCGTCGTGGGCTGCGCGGCCGTCGATTGCGGAAACTGTGAGCCAGCTCACGCAAATATGCGGCGTATTAGTGCTGTCGGATTTCTTGCCAGTTAGCTGTGCGTTAACCGCAAGTTACGTGGACTTAATCAAGGATCGAGCGAAACACGCGGCTCCACCCGCCGCCCCGCAGCCTCAGTTGCAGGCCGGACACGGACAGGGGGTGGTGATGGCGCCTGATCCCCGTCGGCAGGCGCGGCATTGCGCTTCAGGAAGAGCAGCCGCAGCCACGAGATAAGCACGAGAGGGCCCAGCGCCAGCATCCAGGCGCGTCCCGAAGGAGAGGCGAGGTCGCCGAAGAAATCCGCGTAGAAAGTCCCCAGGCCGGCTTTGTCGCCGTACGGGCCGAGCAATGCATTGCCAACGTAGTAGATCGCTGCCGGCAGCACGAACAGTCCCGCAGCCAGCAGCGCACTGCCCAGGATCAGCTCGAAACGCAGCCGTGACCGTGGCGGGCCGGAATCCGTGACATCTGCAGGGTTCGGGTCGGTGGCAGGCATGGGGAACCATCGAAGGAAGGGCGGCGCGCATCTTGGCGGCTGATCGCCACAGCCGCAACTGTCGTTATTATCGCGCTCCGTACCTCAAGCACCCAGGATCGCCATGACACCCGCCACGCCGCCCGACTCGATCCGCACCGCCGTCATTGGCGTGGGCTACCTGGGGCGGTTTCATGCGCAGAAGTACGCACAGATCCCCGGCTCGAAGCTGGTCGCCGTCGTGGATGCCGACCACGCGGCTGCGCAGCGCGTCGCGGCTGAACTTGGCGTGCGCGCGGAGAGCGACTACCGCGCCATCCTCGATGAGGTGGATGCGGTGAGCATCGTGGTGCCTACGCCGCTGCATCATGCGGTGGGTTGCGCAGTGCTGGAGAAGGGCGTGCACGTGCTGATGGAGAAGCCCATCGCCACGACGCTCGCCGAAGCGCGCGAACTGGTTGCCGTGGCGCGCAAGCGCGGCTGCGTGCTGCAGGTCGGCCATCTGGAGCGATTCAATCCGGCCATCGTGGCGGCGGTGAGCCGACTGCAGGTGCCGCGCTTTGTCGAATCGCACCGGCTCGCGCCGTTCAAGCTGCGCGGCACCGACGTGAGCGTCGTGCTCGATCTCATGATCCACGACATCGACCTGATCCAGGAACTGGTCGGCGAGCCCATCGAGCATATCGACGCCGTGGGCGCGACGATTTTTTCCGGCGAGACCGACATCGTCAATGCGCGCATCCGCTTTCGCGGCGGCTGCGTCGCCAACACCACGGCGAGCCGCATCAGCATGAAGCAGGAGCGCAAGATCCGCATCTTCCAGGACGACGCCTACTTGTCCATCGACATGCAGCAGAAAGTCGTCACCGTCATCCGCAAGAAAGACGCGGCGCCGGTGGAGTCGCCGGCGCAGGTGTCCATCGAAGAGGAATCTTTCGAGCAGGGCGATGCGCTGCTCGCGGAAATCGCAGCGTTCGTCGCCGCCATCCGCAACAAGACGCCGCCGGTCGTCACCGGCGAAGACGGGCTCAGGGCGCTGGAAACGGCAATGCAGATCACCGACCTGGTGAACCGCAGCGCTAACCAGCGGCGCTGAGCCGGCTGCGCTCCAGGGACTGCAGCGGCCGGCCCGCAAACTGCGCCGCGACCGACTGCAGGCGTTCGAGACTTACCTTGCCGTTGTGCACCGCGAGTTCGCGCGCGACGTCGTCGAGGCTGGCCTTGCCCGCGGTGGCGGCGCGGATTTCCGCGTCGAGCGCTTTGAGCGCAATCACCGCTCGCGCTGTGCGCGCACCGGAGGATTCCTTCGCAAACAGTGTCGGGGCGCCCTTGCCCCATCTGGCGAGTCTGGCGATGGCGTCGTCGTAGCGCGATTGGCCGATGCCGCCCGACCGCCGCAGCGTCTCGATCGAGTAGTACTCCGCGAATCCTTCCGCGATCCAGTCGCTCTCGCTGTCGCCGTAGATGCCCATCGCAACGTGCACCAGCTCGTGCAGCAGCGTGCTCGTGCGGTTCTCGCTGATCAGCGGGCGACTGGAGTGCAGGAACAGCGAAGCCGGCCCGGACAAGCCACCGCGCCACATGGGATCGCCGGCCGAGACGATCAGCAGCCGCTTGGGAAACGTCGGGAATACGCCGGCGAGGTGCGGCAGGTTCCAGTTGAGAAACGCCAGCATGTCCTGACGCCGCGCGCCGTCGCCGGCGGGCGCCGCGACCAATGTCTGAATACCCGCGATCGATTCGGCGCGGCTGCCGAGCTTGCCCGCCAGCATCCAGCCCTGCGGCCGATCGAAGCGCCGTGTCGCGTCGTCGATGTGCAGCACTTTGGCATTCGTCGGACCATACGGCGTGATGACGGCCCAGCCTTCGGGCAGCAGGAATTCGAGCGTCGCGTTGGATTCAAGTCCGCGTACCGCTGTGACGCGTGCCCGCGGCACCAGCTTGTCGCCGCGGAATATCGCCCAATCGTTCTTCAGCAGCGAGTCGTAGTGGCCGGGTGCGCGTTCGTGATCGATGACGAAATCGTAATTGAGGCGCGAGAATTTTCCGCGCGGCTGCCAGGTGACCGTGGTGGTAGCGACATCCAGCACATCGGTGGACGTGAATCCGCGCTGCCGCTTCGGATCCACCTGCAGCACGATCTTTTTCGGCAGCCGCTCGCCCGACAGTTTCAGCTCGACGTGGATGACGCCGCTTTGCGGGCGGATTTCTGCGACGTAGTGGGCGCTGTAATGCCTCTTCGCTGCCGTGGGAGCCGCCGCCGCAGGCAGCGCGGTGCACAGCAGCAGCAGTGTCGTGAGAATTGTGCGGCGGATCACGACCGTGAATCTACCTGAAAAAATCCTCCGCGGCGCGCTTGAAATCATTTCGGCCAGCCCTACTCAGGGTGTCAGCAGCACGAACCGGGAACGGCGCAGCGCAAGGCGCGCGACCCGGCGGGCTGCGCACACTTTCATGTTCAATGTACGGTCAAGGAGATCTACATCATGGCACTCGTTCATTACGGCAACAGCTACGGTTTGGGTGAAGTTCTGAATCAGTTGCAGCGCCAGTTCAATCGCACGTTCGAATCGCAGGCCGACGCCAACAGCACCGATTCTTCCGCGACCGCCGACTGGGTTCCGCCCGCGGACGTCGCCGAGTTCCGCGACCGCTTCGTGCTCAAGCTCGACGTGCCCGGCGTCAGCATCAGCGCGATCAACATCACGCTCGACCAGGGTGTGCTGGCAATCAGCGGTGAGCGTGGCCAGGAGACGGCTGCCGAGGGTCTGGAGCGCAGTCGCATCGAGCGTCTGCAGGGCCGCTTCTATCGCCGCTTCACTCTGCCCGAGACGGTGGATGTCGCGGGCGTGAAGGCCAGCAGCCGCGACGGCATTCTCGAGGTGGTGATTCCGAAGCAGGAGAAGGCGCAGCCTCGCCGCATCGAAATTGCCGCGGCCTGAAGCGAGCGGCAATCTGCAAGCGCAGTCGCAGGTTGGGCTGCGCAGCCCAACCTGCGAGGATTGTTGAATCTGAGCGGCGCTCGACCTCGAAATAGTCGACTCGTAGCAAGGCCGGGTGGCGCAAGCCGCTCGGCCTTTTTCATGTGCGTGGAAATCGCTACGTATTCTCAGGTACGATGCGTCGCGCTGCGAGCTCAAGGATTTCGTCATGCCCTGATCGCGCGGGTGCATGAAATGGGCTATCTACTGACCACCGCGTATGACCATAACGTATCGAACACTGTTCGTTGGGGATCGCTCGGAAGGTTACGAGCTGCTGCTGCGTAGATTGGAAGGCTCGGATATCGTCGTCGACGACGTCGTGCAGCCCCAGGACGTGGTCAGCAGGGTGGCGCAACGCGCCCCGGATGTCATCGTGTTCGGCTGCAGCCCGGACACCGAATTGCTCGCTGAGGCCTGCCGCGCGATACGCGCGAATCCCGCCACTGTATTGCTGCCCCTGGTCGCTTTCGCGCGTTCCACGCAGCAGCGGTTGACCGCTTTCGATGCGGGTGTCGACGATTTCCTGGCTCACCAGGTCGGCCGGGAGGAACTGCTGATCCGCATCCATGCGCTGCTGCGCGCGGCCGCGACGCGGCGCCAGCGGGCTGCCGAGCAGATGGCTGAGGAAACCCGCCGCAACGAAGTGATCCGTGCGACGTTCCGGCGCTACATTTCGCCCAAGCTGGCGGACCGCATTCTCGAGAACTCAGAGCTGCGCGACAGCGTGCTCACCGGCGCATATTCGCACGGTTGCGCGGTGATGTTCGCCGACATGCGCGGCTTCACGACGCTCTCCGAAAAACTCGCGCCGAAGGAAGTGGTCGAGTTGCTCAATGAATTCTTCGCGCTGCTCACCGATATCACTTTCGAATACGAAGGCACGGTGTTCAACATGGCGGGCGACAGCTTGATGGTGGGCTTCGGGGTGCCGGTGGAACAGGTCGACGGGCCGCTGCGCGCCATCATGGCGGCACGCCAGATGCTGTTGAAGTTCGGCGTGCTCGCCGACAACTGCAAGGCGCGGCATGGCATGGACATCGGCTTGGGGATCGGCATCAACGTCGGCGAAGTGGTTGCCGGCAACATCGGTTCGCCGGCCTACATGAACTACACCATCATCGGCGATACGGTGAATGTCGCGTCGCGCCTCGGCCAGCGCGCCCGGGCGGGGGAGATGCTGTTCTCCGAAGCGGTCAAGCGCGCCATCGACGATACGGGCGTCAATGTCGCCGCGTTCTCGCTGCCGGCGTTGTTGTTGCGCGGCCGCTCCAATCCCATCGACGCCTTCTGCATTCCCAGCGGCCAGCGCATCGACTTTCGCACGCACTGATCGCGGATTCGGCCGGCCACCACTACCGTCCGATAAGTGCCGTTTGGCAAGTCTTGTTGCGCGCTGCCGCTTTCTGCATAGTTCGCGCCCCTTCAGTCCTTGCCGCGCCCCACCATCGCCATGCTGCCCTCGATCGAAGCCCGAATCGCCACAGAGCTGTCCGTCCGTCCCGCGCAGGTCATCGCGACCGTTGCGCTCATCGACGAAGGTGCGACGGTGCCTTTCATCGCGCGCTACCGCAAGGAGGCCACCGGCGGGCTCGACGACATCCAGCTGCGCGCGCTGAGCGAACGCCTCGTCTATCTGCGTGAATTGGAAGAGCGCCGCACTGTGATCCTCAAGAGCATCGAGGAGCAGAACAAGCTGACTGCCGAGCTCAGGGCCAGCATCGAAGGCGCGGACAGCAAGCAGCGGCTGGAAGACCTGTACCTGCCCTACAAGCCGAAACGGCGCACGAAGGCGCAGATCGCGCGCGAGGCGGGACTGGAACCGCTGGCCCTGGCATTGCTCGCAACGCCCGCGCTCGATCCCGCGACCGAAGCCGCACCGTACATCAAGGCGGCCTTCACGACCGACAATGGCGACAATCCAGGCGTACCCGACGTCAAGGCTGCGTTGGAAGGCGCACGGCAGATTCTCATCGAGCAGTTTGCGGAAGATGCCGAGTTGCTCGGCAACCTGCGCACGCACCTGCAGGACAATGCAACCGTCGTCGCCACGGTCGTGGCGGGCAAGGAAGCGGCCGGTGCGAAGTTCCGCGACTACTTCGATTACAAGGAGTTGCTCAAGTCCGTGCCGTCGCATCGCGCGCTCGCGCTGTTTCGCGGCCGGACCGAGGAAGTGCTGCGGCTGGCGCTCAAGCTGCCCGAGGAACTCGAACCGACCGAGAAGCCAGCCGCCGCCGCGCCGAATTCCTGCGAGTTGAAGATTGCTGCGCGCTTCAAGGTCACGGATCAGGGCCGGCCGGCCGATGCCTGGCTGAAAGAAACCGTGCGCTGGACCTGGCAAGTGAAGGTGGCATGGCAGCTCGAAGCCGAACTGTTCACGGCGCTGCGCGAACGCGCCGAGGAAGAAGCCATCCGCGTGTTCGGCCACAATCTTGGCGACCTGCTGCTCGCCGCGCCGGCCGGCGCGCGCGTGACGATGGGTCTCGATCCCGGCATCCGCACCGGCGTGAAAGTGGCCATCGTCGACAAGACAGGCAAGGTGCTCGACACCGCGACCGTCTATCCTTTTCCGCCGCGCATGGACCTGGAAGGAACGCTGCACACGCTCGGCGCGCTCGCGAAAAAGCATCAGGTGCAATTGATCGGCATCGGCAACGGCACCGCCTCGCGTGAGACGGACCGGCTCGCCGCCGAACTCATGCAGCGGCATCCCGAGCTGAAGCTGACGAAGATCGTCGTGTCCGAAGCCGGCGCGTCGGTGTATTCGGCCTCCGAACTGGCGTCGAAGGAATTGCCGGCGCTGGATGTGAGCCTGCGCGGCGCGGTATCCATCGCCAGGCGGCTGCAGGATCCGCTGGCCGAGCTGGTGAAGATCGATCCGAAGTCCATCGGCGTCGGCCAGTATCAGCACGATGTCAATCAAGGCCGGCTGGCGCGTTCGCTCGACGCCATCGTCGAGGATTGCGTGAATGCCGTCGGTGTGGACGTGAACACCGCATCGCCGGCGTTGCTGGCGCGCGTGTCGGGGCTTACGCCGACGCTGGCCGAGAACATCGTCAGCCATCGCAACCAGAACGGCGCGTTTGCGCATCGCGGCGCGCTCAAGAGCGTGCCGCGGCTCGGGCCGAAGACGTTCGAGCAGGCGGCCGGATTCCTGCGCATCGTCGACGGCGACAATCCGCTCGACGCGTCGGCCGTGCACCCCGAGGCCTATCCGGTCGTCGAGCGCATTCTCAAGGATCTGAAGAAATCTGTAGCGGAAGTGTCACGCGAACCGGCCGCGCTCAAGCAGCTGGAAGCGGCGAAATACATCGACGAGCGCTTCGGCCTGCCTACCGTCGTCGACATTCTCAAGGAACTGGAGAAGCCGGGCCGCGACCCGCGCCCGGAGTTCAAGACCGCGACGTTCAAGGAAGGCGTCGAAGACCTGAAGGACTTGCAGCCGGCGATGGTGCTCGAAGGTGTCGTCACCAATGTCACCAACTTCGGTGCGTTCGTGGACATCGGCGTGCACCAGGACGGACTTGTGCACATCTCAATGCTGTCGAACAAGTTCGTGAAGGATCCGCGCGAAGTGGTGAAGGCCGGTGACGTGGTGCGCGTCAAAGTGCTCGAAGTGGACATTCCACGCAAGCGTGTGGCGCTCACGATGCGCCTGGAGGACGCGCCGCCGAACACAAGGCAATCGACAGACCAGCCGCGCCGCGATCAACCTCGCAGCAACGTCCAGCGTCCGCAGCAGTCGCGCCCGAGCGAGCCGCAAGGCAACGGGCTCATGGCCGAAGCGTTTGCACAGGCATTGAAATCGAAGCATTGAGTGCTCGGCGCCGCGGCGGCACGGGCTCGAACGTGCGTTGTTGCTATCTGTGCTATCTGTGCCGGCGCTTCACCGCGCCGTTGCCGCCGCTGTCTTCTTCGTCATCGACGCCGATGTCGTAGTCGTCGATGTCGGACAGCAGTGCCGCTGTTTCACGCTCTTCACGGCGCCGTTCCAGGCGGCGCCATGCCGGCTCGCCGGGTTTGGGGCCCGCCTTCTTGCGCTTGTCGAGGTCGTCGATGAGGCGATCGAAATTCTGTTCGTCGTCGCCGTCGCCCTCTTCGTCAGCAGGGGCTACGGCGCCGTCCTCGTCGTCATCGAATTCCTCTGCTTGAGATTTCTCGCTCATCCTCGGCACCGGCACCTCGAGGCTTGGACCCGAGGCAATGATCAGGGGCGTGACTGTGAGAGACGCGGCGCCAAGTATATAAGAGCAATGTGTCGATCCTGCAATACCGACTTGGCGGTGCGTCGCAGTTCGCGCACGTGGCTGCATGGCGAGGCGCACCGTGCACGCCTCAAGTTGGCTACGCAATGAGCTGATTAAGCTGGAAGATCGGCAGCAGCATCGCAAGCACGATGAGCAGCACCAGCCCGCCCATCACCAGGATCATCAAGGGTCCGAGCAGGTTCACGACGGTGGCGAGGATGGAATCCATTTCGCGTTCCTGGTTGGTGGCCGCGCGGTCCAGCATGGTCTCCAGGTCGCCGCTGCTCTCGCCGCTGGAAATGAGATGAATCATCATCGGTGGAAACATCTTCGACGCGGCCAGCGACCGGCCGATGGATGCGCCTTCGCGCACGCGCGCGGCGGCTTCCTGCACGGCGTCGCGCATCGGTAGATTGATGACGACCTCAGCGGAAATGCGCAGCGCTTCCAGTACCGGCACCGCGCTGGAGGTGAGCGTCGCCAACGTGCGCGCGAACCGCGCCGTGTTCGTGCCGCGCACGACCTTGCCGATCAGCGGCAGCCGCAGCAGGAATGCGTGATAGCGGCGCCGCGCGGCAGGAATGCGCAGCCAGCGATTGAACAGATAGACCCCCAGGCCCATCAGGATGATGACGAGCCAGCCCCAGTCGCGCGCGAAGTCCGACATCGCGATCAGACCCTTGGTGAGGATCGGCAGTTCGACCTTGGAGGTTTCGAACTGCTTGACGATTTTCGGCACGACGAACGTCAGCAGCAGGAACACGATGGACGCGCACACGCCGAATAGCAGCGCCGGATACAGCATCGCGTTGAGTGTGCGGCTGCGCAGCTGCTCGCGGGCCTCGGTATATTCGGCCAGGCGCTCGAGTACGGTATCCAAATGACCGGATTGTTCGCCGGCCGCCACGGTCGCGCGGTACAGATCCGGAAACACGCTGGGGAAATCGCCGAAGCCGTCGGCTAGCGAATGTCCCTCCATGACTTTCGCGCGCACGCCCAGCAGGATGGTCTTGACGCGCGGCTTCTCGCTCTGCTCGGACACGGCCTGCAAGGATTCTTCGAGCGGCAAGCCGGAGCGCACCAGCGTCGAGAGCTGCTGCGTCAGCAGCGACAAATCCATCGCCGATACGCGGCCGCGGGTCTTGAAGCCGCTCTTGCTGCGCTGGCGGCGTTCCTGCTGCGCGACTTCATTGACCGTAACGGGCAACAGGCTTTGGTCGCGCAGCAACTGGCGCACCTGGCGCGCGGTATCGCCCTCCAGCACGCCCTTGCGTTCGCGGCCTGCGGTATCGACAGCGGTATATTCGAAAGCACCCATGCAATATGACCCGGCCTTTTATGAATCAGTCTTCGCGGGTCACGCGCAGCACTTCCTCGATGGTCGTGACGCCGGCCAGGATCTTGGCGCGGCCGTCGTCGCGAATGCTGGGCGTCGTCTGGCGCGCATGCTTCTCCAGTTCCTGTTCGCTGGCGCCATCGTGAATCATCGTGCGCATGGCGTCGTCGACCATCACCAGTTCGTAGATGCCGGTGCGGCCCTTGAAGCCCTGCATCGTCTCGCTGGCGCGGTACAACGTGGGCGAGGGCGCATTGGCGGGAATGTTCAGCAGGCGGCGTTCGTACTCGCCCGCCTCATACGGCTGCTTGGTCTCGGGATTCAGCATGCGCACCAGGCGCTGTGCGAGCACGCCGACCAGGCTGGAGGACAGCAGGAAGGGCTCCACGCCCATGTCCCGCAAGCGGGTGATCGCACCCACGGCGGTATTCGTATGCAGCGTCGAGAGCACCAGGTGGCCGGTCAATGATGCCTGCACGGCGATGTGCGCCGTTTCCAGATCGCGGATTTCGCCGACCATCACCACGTCGGGATCCTGCCGCAGGATGGCGCGCAGGCCGCGCGCGAACGTCATCTCCACCTTGGTGTTCACCTGCGTCTGGCCGATGCCGTCGATGTAGTACTCGATGGGATCTTCCACCGTCATGATGTTGCGGGTGTTGTCGTTGATGCGCTCCAGCGAGGAGTACAGCGTCGTCGTCTTGCCCGAACCGGTCGGACCGGTGACCAGCAGGATGCCGTGCGGCTTGTGGATCAGCTCGTCCATCAGCGACTGCGAACGCGGGTCCATGCCCAGCGAGTTGAGCTCCAGCCGGCCCGCCTGCTTGTCCAGCAAACGCAGCACGACGCGCTCGCCGTGGCCTGCGGGAATGGTCGAAACGCGCACGTCGACGGCGCGGCCGGCGATGCGCAACGAGATGCGGCCGTCCTGCGGCAGGCGTTTCTCGGCGATGTCCAGTTTCGACATGACCTTGATGCGCGACACGACCAGCGGCGCCACGGCGCGCCGCGACTGCAGGACTTCGCGCAACACGCCGTCCACGCGAAAGCGCACGACGAGGCGATTCTCGAACGGCTCGATGTGAATGTCGGACGCGCCGTCCTTCACTGCCTGCGTGAGGATGGCGTTGATCAGCTTGATGATGGGAGCATGGTCGTCGCTCTCCAGCAGGTCGGACGGCTCGGGCAGATCCTGCGCCAGATGCGCAAGGTCGGTGTCGTCCTCGAAGCCACCGGCCATCTGAATGGTCGTGTTCGTGCCGCCTTCATAGCGGGTGCGCAGCAGCAGGTCGAATTGATCGCTGTCGACACGGCGCAATTGCATGGGGACGCCGAGCGCGCGGCGCACCTCGGCGATGCTGGCGGGCTGTGCGCCGACGCGATACACCGCTTCGGCGACGCCATCCACGATTTGCTGGATCAATACGCCGTGGCGCTTGCAGAACGCGAACGACAACTGCGGGCCTGGGGCCGGGGCAACCGTCGAGGGCGGCGCTGCAACCGCTTCGGCCGCAGCGAGAGAGAAGGGCTGGATGTCCGCGCTCATCGCACTCTCCGAATCAGTTATCGAGGCGGCGGAGCCGATTGTTCCGCGGGCGGCGTGGGCGTGTCCGGTGGCACGGTCGGCGTCGTCACGGGCGGTGGCGCCGATCGCAACGGGGCAGTCTGCAACCGCTGCTCCTCTTTGGGCTGCATCTTCGATTCATCCGTGCCCGGCACCGGCGGACGCGCGCCGGCCGTGGGATCGGCGTACTTCGACAACTCCTCGATCGCCGGCAGCAACGGCTGGCGCTGGCCCGGCAGCAAGGTGACTTTGCCTTTGCGGCGCTGCTGCTGCAGGTTGCGCACCGCGTTGTACTTCGAGTTCGTCTCCACCGCGGTCGCTGCGCCGTCGCGCAGGATCGTGGGGCGGATGAACACCATCAGGTTGCGCTTCTCCTTCGAGCCGTTACGCGTCTTGAACAATTCGCCGATGATGGGGATGGCGCCGAGGATGGGCACGCGGTTCTCGCCTTCGCGCGCGACATCGGAGATCAGCCCGCCCAGTACGATGATGGCGCCGTCTTCGACCATGACCTTGGTGGTGATGGTGCGCTTGTTGGTGATCAGGTCGACCGCGCCCGTGGCGCCTTGCGCAATGCCGGAAGATTCCTGCTCGATCTTCAGCATCACCGAATCGCCTTCGTTGATCTGCGGCGTGATCTTCAGGATCTCGCCCACCTCCTCGCGCTGGATGGTCTGGAACGGATTGACCGAGCCACTGTTGCCGCCCGTCTGGCCGCCGCCGGTGTTGGTGTACTGGCCCGTGACGAACGGCACCTCCTGCGCAACTTTGATCTCCGCTTCCTCGTTGTCGAGCGTGATGATCGAAGGTGTCTGCAGGATGTTGTTGGCCGTATCGTTGCGCAGTGCGCGCAGCAGCACGGCGAAGTTCGTGCCGTTGTCGAGGAAGCGGCCCGCACCGAGCGTCAATCCCAGTGGCAGGCCGGTGGTCGCGAGCGTCTCCGGATTCTGGATTGCCGCGGCGATGCTGCCGATGCTGGCGCCGCTGACGGGCTGATTGAAACTGCCGATGGGCACGGTGCTGTCGGAATCCGTGTTGCCCACGGCCCAGTTGACGCCGAGTTCGGCCAGCTTGCTGAGCGAGACGTCCACGATGATGGCCTCGACCAGCACCTGCGGACGGCGGATGTCGATCTTGTCGACGACCGACATGATGGAACGCATCACTTTCGGCGGCGCCGTCACGATCAACGCGTTGTTCTGCGGGTCCGCCCAGATCGACACGCTGCGGTCGGCGTTCGCTGCGTTCGCGCCCCCGGCCGGCGGCGCGCCCGGCGTGGCCTGCATGAGGCCGGTAATCTGTTCCTTCAGTTTGCCCGCGATGACTTCGGCGTCGGCGTAATAAAGGTAGCGGACCTGCGTGTCGCCGCCCGCTTCGAGCGGTGTGTCGAGGTGGGCGATCAATGCCTTCAGGCGCAGGCGCTGCGATTTTTCACCGGTCAGCAATACGCTGTTGGTGCGATCGTCCGGCACCACTTTCGGCGCCGAGCTGCCGGCTTCCTGCTGCGCACCTCCCTGAGTGTAGAGCGTGTTCAACGTGCGCACGATCTCCGCCGCGCTCGCATTCTCCAGGCGCACGATGTCCACTTCATCGTCGCCCGCCTGGTCGATGCGGTCGATGATGCGCATGATGCGGCTTACGTTGGCGGCGCGATCCGAGATGATCAGCGTGTTCGAGCTGGCGTGCGCCACGAAGTGCGCGCCTTGCGGCAGCAGCGGCCGCAGCACGGGCACCAGTTGCAGCGCGCTTACGTTCTTGACTGCGATCACCTGCGTCACGACTTCGTCGGAGGTGGAGCTGATGCGGTTCGGCAGATCGTTGCCCGGCATCATGCGCGAGTTCTGCGCCGGTACGATCTTCAATACATTGCCGGAGGGTACGGCAACGAAATCATGCACCTGCAGCACCGACAGGAAGGCTTCGTAGAACGCATCCGCCGCCATGGGCGTGGAGGACAGGATGGTCACCTGCGCACGCACGCGCGGGTCCATGATGATGGTCTTGCCGGTGATGGACTGCACCGCCTGGATCACCAGCGCCAGATCCGCATCCTTGAAGTTCGGCGTGATCATCACCGGTTGTTGCGCTTGCTGTTGAGCGTGACTGCCGCTCCAGATGGCGACGAGCGCGACAGCGCACAGCAGTTGCAGGCCGAGTCGCAGCGCGCTGCGCGTACGCAACTCGATCCGAGCAGCGGCGTGCGTCATGTTCGAGGGAGTTTGCAAAAGCGTCATTGACAGTCCTTCGGTGCACGGGTGCCTATCATTTGGCCGCTCATTCGACTTGAGGGCCGTCAGCGCCCGGCGAGGGAGGCGGCGCGATGCCGCGATTGGGTCCGGGAGCCGCGCCCGGCGCCTGGCCGGGCGTGGACTCGGGTAACGAAATCTGCGCGGTGTTGAGCGTCAGATCCTGCGCCTGGCCGTTGCGCTCGACGGAGACGGTGACGCGATCCGAACTGCTCATGGTGTTGAAAATCTCCATGCCGCGCTGCGGGTCGTCCAGCGGCGTGCCATTGATCGACACGACGAGATCGCCGGGTTGCAGGCCGAGGCGCGCGAACTGTTGGCGGTTGCGGCCTGGATAAACCCGATAGCCGCGCTGCACGCCGTTGGCGAACACCGGCTGCGGCCGGACGATTTCCGAGAACGCCGTGGGATTGGTTTCGGCGATGCGCCGCAGGTTCTCGGTGAACTGGCTGCCGGCGGGACGCGGCGCGGCTGCCGGTTGCGACAACATGCCGGCCAGGCTTTGCGTGGGAAGCGCGAGCGCCTCGAGTTGGCCGTCGCGTTCCAATATGACGCGGTCGGGGTACACGGCATGCAGCTTGGTGCCGCTGCGCACGGCCTCGCCGATCATGAACACCTTCGCCGATGTGGGTGATTCCCCGATGATGGCCCACCCCTTGGTGGGATCGCTGGTCGCGAACACCGCCGACAGCACCAGGTTCATCTGCGTCTGCGGCGCGGTGGATGGATCGACTTCGCTTTTGGCTTGCGGCTGACCGAACAGATGGGCGTCGACGATGCTCTGGATGTTCGGACCTTTGGGCTGACTTGCCGGCAGCGGCGCCGCGGCGACGGGAGCGGGCACCGGCTCGTTACCCCGATCCAGCAGCAGCCATGTCAGCTGCACCAGTTGCCAGGCGATCGCGAGCACCAATAGCAGCGACAATGCCTGCGGCACGGTGCGCGAGACGCGGTCCAGCCACTGCTGGGGCGACAGCTCCTGAAAGCCCCGCAATTGCGCGGAAATCGCCATTGGTTTCAGTTCGCCCACTTAAATGCGGAGTTGATAAGGATCATGTGCGTGCGGCCACGCATGATACGGAGTCATCATAGGCTGTCACAAGGGATTGTTCTCATTGATGAAAACCACGTCTCACTGTGTCCATTTGGCGTCACGCCCGGTCCCCGTGTCCGGCGCGCGGCGGCGCGGTGCGACCTGCCGGCGCGGCTCAATCGGCGCGACTCGGCCGGGCGCGCCCGTCCTATCATTGAAATCGGCAGCGGCCGGCCAAATCTAAGTCACCTTAGCGCGTGGCTCTTACCGTTGATGCGGCGCAGGTGGCGTAAAGCGAGTGCGCCCCGACGCCGGCTAAGGTTTGTCTCTATTCGTCAGGAAAGGTTGCGTGGATCACGCCGCGGGCACATGAGTTTGCACACCGCTGTTGCGTGCGTCGCACCGCCGGTTTGCGTGGCGTGCTGCCTTGTATTGTCTGTCGTTCCCCCATATAAAGAGCAACAGTTGGTTAAGCGTCGACATTGATGGCGGAAGAGAGCACACGACATGAACGCGGGTTGGTCGAGCAGGAGGCCGAGCCACGGCTGAAGCGGCCGCCGCTGTACAAGGTTGTGCTGCTGAATGACGACTACACGCCGATGGAATTTGTCGTCGACGTGTTGGAAAGCATCTTCGGCCTGGATCGATCCACGGCGACGCGCGTTATGCTGGAAGTACACACCAAGGGCAAAGGCGTCTGCGGCGTGTACACCTTCGAGATCGCGGAGACCAAGGTCGCGCAGGTCACGACTTACGCCCAGCAGCATCAGCATCCACTTTTATGCACGATGGAAGAGAACTGAACCTCACTTCTTCAACCCTAACCCTAGAGAGCCTAGCCCCGCCCATGCTCCGGCATACATTGGGACACAGTCAGTGTTAAGCAGCGAACTCGAAATCTGCCTCAACGAAGCTTTCCAGTCGGCCCGCGAAGCGCGCCACGAATTCATGACGGTGGAGCACTTGCTGCTCGCCATCGTCGACACCCCCAAGGTTCGCGAGATCCTGCGCGCCTGCGGCGCCGATGTGGTGCGCCTGCGCAAGGATCTGAAGGACTTCATCGACCAGACCACGCCGCGCCTGAAGGACGACGACGACCGCGAGGTCCAGCCGACGCTCGGCTTTCAGCGCGTGCTGCAGCGCGCCGTGTTCCATGTCCAGTCCAGCGGCAAGAAGGAAGTGACGGCCGCGAACGTGCTGGTCGCGATTTTCAGCGAGAAGCATTCCCACGCCGCCTACCTGCTGTCCATGCAGGACGTGGCGCGCCTGGATGTCGTCAATTACATCGCGCACGGCTTGTCGAAGATCGCCGAGGATCGTCAGGAGAAGGAAGAGCCCGCGCCGGGCCCCGACGGCGAACGCGATTCGGAGACCGGCACCGCGCTCGACAAGTTCACCAGCAACCTGAACAAGCTTGCGATGGAAGGCCGCATCGATCCGCTGATCGGCCGCCGCGTCGAGATCGAGCGCACGGTGGAGATTCTCTGCCGCCGCCGCAAGAACAATCCGTTGTACGTGGGCGAGGCGGGCGTCGGCAAGACCGCGTTGGTCGAAGGGCTGGCGCGCATGATCGTCGAAGGCAAGGTGCCCGACGTGCTCACCGACAGCACCGTGTACTCGCTCGACATGGGCGCACTGATCGCCGGCACCAAGTACCGTGGCGATTTCGAGAAGCGCCTGAAGAGCGTGCTCTCGGAGCTGAAGAAGAATCCCGGCTCCATCCTGTTCATCGACGAGATCCACACCGTCATCGGTGCGGGTGCGGCGTCGGGCGGCGTGATGGATGCGTCCAACCTCATCAAGCCGGCGTTGTCCAACGGCGAGCTGCGCTGCATCGGCTCAACCACCTACAACGAGTATCGCGGCATCTTCGAGAAGGACCATGCTCTGGCGCGGCGCTTCCAGAAGATCGACATCGTCGAACCCTCAGTATCCGAGACGGTGGAAATCCTGCGCGGCCTGCGCTCGCGCTTCGAGGAGCATCATGGCGTCAAGTACGCTGACGACGCGCTCGCGGCAGCGGCCGAGCTGGCGGCGCGGCACATCAACGACCGGCAGTTGCCGGACAAGGCCATCGACGTCATCGACGAAGCGGGTGCGCGCCTGCGCCTGAAGCCCGAAGGCGAGCGCGAGACGACGGTGACGACAGTGATGATCGAAGACGTCGTGGCGCGCATCGCGCGCATCCCGCCGAAGAACGTGTCGACATCCGATCGCGATACGCTGCGCAATCTCGAACGCAACCTGAAGCTGGTGATCTACGGCCAGGATGCGGCAATCGAATCGCTGGCGGCGTCGATCAAGATGTCGCGCTCCGGCCTGGGCGACCAGCGCAAACCGGTGGGTTCGTTCCTGTTCGCCGGTCCGACGGGCGTCGGCAAGACGGAAGTCACGCGCCAGCTTGCCATCGCGCTCGGCGTTGAGCTGATCCGCTTCGACATGTCCGAATACATGGAGCGGCACACGGTGTCGCGCTTGATCGGCGCGCCGCCGGGCTACGTCGGTTTCGATCAGGGCGGGCTGCTCACCGAAGCGGTCAGCAAGCATCCGCACTCGGTGCTGCTGCTGGACGAAGTCGAGAAGGCGCATCCCGACGTGTTCAACCTGCTGCTGCAGGTCATGGACCACGGCACGCTCACCGACAACAACGGCCGCAAGGCGGATTTCCGCCATGTCATCATCGTGATGACAACCAATGCGGGAGCGTTCGAGATGAACCGTTCGTCCATCGGCTTCACGGTGCAGGATCACGCCACCGACGGCATGGAAGCGATCAAGCGGCTGTTCTCGCCTGAGTTCCGCAATCGCATCGACGCCATCATCCAGTTCGGCGGCCTCGACCCGCGCACCATTCAGCGCGTCGTCGACAAACTGCTGGTGGAAGTGGAGGCGCAGCTCGAGTCCAAGGGTGTGCAATTGCACATCGACGATGCAGCGCGCGAGTGGCTGGCCAAGAAGGGCTACGATCCGAAGATGGGCGCCCGGCCGATGGCGCGCGTGATCCAGGAATCGATCAAGCGTCCGCTGGCGGAAGAGTTGCTGTTCGGCAGCCTGTCAGGCGGCGGCCACGCCTTCGTCACGCTGGGCGACGACGACAAGCTGAAAGTGGAGTCGCGTGCCGACAGCGAGCAGGCACTGCTGGAAGGTAGTTGATCGCGCAATTCCCCGGGCAAACATTCGCGCAAACAAAAAGGCCGGCATTGCCGGCCTTTTTCATTTCGTAAGCTCGATCTCAGCGGCCGCGGTAGATGATGCGGCCCTTGGTCAGGTCGTACGGCGTCAATTCGACCGTGACTTGATCGCCGGTGAGGATGCGGATGTAGTTCTTGCGCATCTTGCCGGAAATGTGAGCGGTGACAGTGTGGCCATTCGTGAGTTGCACACGGAAGGTCGTATTGGGAAGCGTGTCGGTGACACGTCCTTCCATCTGAATTGCGTCCTCTTTGGCCATGCACTCTCTATGTTCGATTAACGTAAATCGGGCGGGGCAGGCCCTGAAGCGCGCGAATTGTGCATAAAGGCTGACCCCATTGCAATGAAACGACAAATCGCATCGCCGGCGTGTGTCCGCCGTTGGGTTTAGCCCACGCCGTCCCAGCGGGGCGGCGGGTCGTCGGTTGCGGTCCCGGTCGCAGCATGGGTGGCGAGACGGGCGATGAACTGCGCCCGCGGCATGAGCTGCGCACCCAGGCTCATCAGGTGCGGGGTGGCCATCTGGCAATCGATCATGTGGAAGCCGCGTCGCACCAGCTCGCCGCACAGGCGGGCGAGCGCGATCTTCGAGCCGTCACGCTCCAGGCTGAACATGGATTCGCCGAAGAACACCCGCCCGAGCGCCACGCCGTACAGCCCGCCGACCAGCTCGCCGTCGCGCCAGGTTTCGACTGAATGGGCGAAGCCGAGCGCATGCAAGCGGGTGTAGGCGGCGCGCATTTCGACCGATAGCCAGGTGCCGCCGGGTCGCACCTCGGAGCTGCCGCAGGCGCGGATCACTTCCTCGAAGCTCGTATCCAGACGCGTCTCGAATCCCTTGTTTCTGATCGTTTTTGCCAGGCTGCGCGCCAGCTTGAATTCAGCCGGGAACAGCACCGCGCGCGGATCGGGACACCACCACAGGATGGGCTGGCCGGAGGAGTACCAGGGGAAAATCCCGCGCCGGTAAGCGGCCAGCAGGCGCGCCGGCGAAAGATCGCCGCCCGCCGCGAGCAGGCCGTCGGGTTCGCGCAGCGCGCGGTCCACCGGTGGAAACGCGTCCGGCGAGTCGTGCTCCGACAACCAGACGATCGAGCCTCTCATGGGTCGCAGCTCACGATTCGCCGCTCGACTCGTCGCCGGTGCCGCCGGGTCCGTGCTGGCCTGGGCCGCGGTGAAAGGGCACATGCTCCTGCATCGAGGCGATGTACTGATCGATGGAAGCGCGCTCCCGGGTCAGATAGTCGTCGATGGCGTGTTTGAAGCGCTCATCCCCAATCCAATGCGCGGACCAGGTCGTCGACGGCTCGAAACCGCGCGCCACTTTGTGTTCGCCCTGTGTGCCGGGCTCGAAACGCGCCAGGCCGTGCTCGATGCAGTACTCGATGCCCTGGTAGTAGCAGGTCTCGAAATGCAGGCTGTCGAAGTTCGCCGCCGCGCCCCAGTAGCGGCCGTACAGCGTGTCCTTGCTCTTGAAGAAGATGGCGGTGGCGATGGGTTGGTCGCCGAGCATGGCCAGCTTCACCATGATGAGATCGGGCAGGGCAAGGGAGATGGATTTGAAGAACTGCGCGCTCAGATAGTGCTCGTGGCCATGCGACTCGAAGGTCGCGGCCGAAAAGCCGAACACCACGTCCCATAGCCGCGGCGTCATGTCTGCGCCGGACAACGTCAGGAAGCGCACGCCGCCCTCCTGGATCTTGCGCCGCTCGCGCAGCGCCTTCTTGCGCTTGTCGGAGCGGAACGTCGCCATGAACGCGTCGAAGCTGGCGTAGCCGCGATTGTGCCAATGAAACTGGCAGTCCTTGCGGCGAATGAAGTGCGCCTGGTCGAGCGCGTCGCGCTCGTCGTCCATCGTGAACAGTACGTGCGCGGACGACAGCGAGTGCGAGCGAACCTGGTCGATCAGCGCTGCGCAAAGCATGCGGCGCACGCCTGGCGCATCGGCGCCCGGCGCCACGAGCAAACGCGGCCCGGTCGCCGGCGTGAATGGCGTCATGCTGACAAGCTTCGGGTAGTAGTTCAGCCGTGCCTGCGCATAGGCTTTGGCCCAGCTCCAGTCGAAGACGAACTCGCCCCATGAGTGCGACTTCAGATACAGCGGCATGGCACCTTGCAGCTGGCCGGCGTCGTCCTCGATCAACAGATGATGGCCGGTCCAACCCTTGTCGCTGCCCACGCATCCTTCATGCTCCAGCGCGGTCAGGAATTCATGGCGCAGGAACGGCGACCCGGTTGGATCGAGCGTGTTCCAAAGTTCGGGCGACACGCTGCCGATCGACTGCAGGATCCGGGTTTTCATGAGGGCGGTCGTTCAGTGCTTCCCGCCGGCCTTGAGCTGATCCAGATACTTGTCGGCGTCGAGGGCGGCCATGCAACCGGTGCCGGCCGACGTAATGGCTTGCCGATACACGTGATCCGCGACGTCGCCGGCTGCGAACACGCCGGGAATGCTGGTCTGCGTGGCGTTGCCGGCCGAGCCAGTCTTGACGACCAGGTAGCCGTTCTTCATCTCCAGCTGATTCGCGAAAAGTTGCGTATTCGGTGCGTGGCCGACGGCGACGAACACACCGGTGACGTCCAGATCCAGCTTCTGCTTGCTGAGCGCGGAGACGACGCGCAATCCGTTGACGCCGTTGTCGTCGCCGAGGATTTCATCGACGGCATGATTCCACAGCAGCTTCACCTTGCCCTGGCGCTCGCGGTCGAACAGGTGTTCCTGCAGGATTTTTTCCGCGCGCAGCGTGTCGCGGCGATGCACAAGAGTGACGTGCGACGCGATGTTCGCAAGGTACAGCGCTTCCTCGACGGCCGTGTTGCCGCCGCCGATCACGGCTACCTTCTGGCCCTTGAAGAAGAATCCATCGCAGGTGGCGCACGCCGATACGCCGCGGCCCTTGAACACTTCCTCGGACGGTATGCCCAGGTACTTGGCCGTCGCGCCGGTGGCGACGATCAGCGCATCGGTGGTGTAGACACCGCGGTCGCCTTCGAGGCGGAACGGGCGCTGCGACAGGTCCACCGCATTGATGTGGTCGTTGATGACCTCGGTGTTGAAACGCTCGGCGTGCTTGCGCATGCGTTCCATCAACAGCGGACCGGTCAGGCCGTGCGGATCGCCCGGCCAGTTGTCGACTTCCACCGTCGTCATGAGCTGGCCACCTTCCTCCATGCCCGTGATCAGCAAGGGCTTCAGGTTCGCGCGGGCCGCGTAGACGGCCGCCGAATAGCCCGCCGGGCCGGAGCCCAGGATCAGGACGCGAGAGTGACGGGGAGGGCTCATGTATGATTGACCTTGGTAACCGTTTCGGATTGATTGGGCAGGGGCTGCGAATCGCCATGGTAAGGAATCCACCCCATGGCGGCAAAATCGACAGCTTCAATCGCTGTCATTGTCGCCGCGGAAGTAGTGAGTTTGCCGTGCTCCGGCGCGCTCCTCGCCAGCCCACCTAGGCTTGGGCACGGTGACAGATAAAGACATCGATGTTTGCTTGATAATCAATCGCTTCCCGACATATCTTCCGCACTTTTCATGTAGGCACTCTCGCATTGGCAAGCACAGCAGACGCACGTAATCCCCTGCGCTTGGGCGCGACCGTCATACGCTCATTGCGCGAAAGCGCCTTGTGGGTGTTCGGCGCGCTCGCCCTGATCGTGCTGGTCGCTCTGCTGACCTACGACAAAGGCGATCGGTCGTTCATCAATACCGGTGAATCCGGACCCATCTCCAATGTCATCGGACCCGTCGGCGCGTGGCTTTCGGGCGCTTTGATCTGGCTTTGCGGAGCGCCCGCCTATCTGTTTCCCGTAATGATCGGCTTCGCCGGCTGGCAGCTCTATCAGGATACCGGCAAGAACGAACCTGCTTCGCGTGCCACGCTGGCATTTCGCTGGCTGGGCTTCTTCCTGACCCTCATTACCAGCTGCGGTTTGGCGAGCCTGCACTTCACCGCGGCAAGTTATTCGGCTGGCCCGGGTGGAATTCTCGGTTCGGCGGTGGGCGAGGGACTTCGGTCAGGGCTTAGTTTCCTCGGTGCGACGCTGCTGCTGCTGTCCCTGTGGCTGGCGGGTGTGTCGTTGTTCATCGGCGTGTCGTGGATCGCGATCATGGACCGCACCGGCCGCGCGACGCTGTTGGCCTATGAATGGATTTCCACGCGGATTGCCGAGTCGCGCGAGCGCAAGGCCGGCCGCGAGGTGAAGGAAGCCCGCAGCGAAGTCATCCGCGAAGAGAAGAAGCGCGTGGCGGCCCGGCCGCCGCCGAAGATCGAACCGGTCGCGCCCAAGGTGGAGAAGAGCGAGCGCGTCGAGAAGGAACGCCAGGTGGCGATGTTCGACCGTCCCACGTCCAAGGAGCTGCCGCCGCTGTCGCTGCTCGACGATCCGCCGCAGCAGAAAGTGGGCTATTCCCCCGAAGCGCTCGAAGTCATGTCGCGGCTGGTCGAACTCAAATTGAAGGATTTCGGCATCGAGGCGGAAGTGGTCGAGGTGCATCCCGGCCCGGTCATCACGCGTTTCGAACTGCGCCCGGCGCCGGGCATCAAGGTCAACCAGATCACCAATCTCGCCAAGGATCTGGCGCGCGCGCTGTCCGTCATCAGCGTGCGCATCGTCGAGATCATTCCGGGCAAATCGACGGTGGGCCTGGAAATCCCGAACGAAAAGCGCGAGCTGGTCACGCTCGGCGAAATGATCAAGTCGCGCACCTACGATGAAATGACTTCGGCGCTCGCGCTGGTGCTCGGCAAGGACATCGGCGGCGCACCCGTCGTCGCGGATCTCGCGCGCATGCCGCACCTGCTGGTCGGCGGTACGACCGGCTCCGGCAAATCGACCGCCGTGAACGCGATGGTCCTGTCGCTGCTCTACAAGGCGACGGCCGAGCACGTGCGCCTGATCATGATCGATCCGAAGATGCTCGAACTGTCGGTGTACGAAGGTATTCCGCACCTGCTCACGCCCGTCGTGACAGACATGAAGGAAGCGGCGAACGCACTGCGCTGGTGTGTCGCGGAAATGGAGCGCAGGTACCAGCTGATGTCGGCGCTCGGCGTGCGCAACCTTGCCGGCTTCAATCGCAAACTCAAGGAAGCGCAGGAGGCGGGCACGCCGATTCGCGATCCGCTGCTGCTCAAGCATCTCGGCCCCGAAGCCCTGCCCGAAGAAATCCCGCTGCTCGAACCGCTGCCGTTCATCGTCGTCATCATCGACGAGCTGGCCGACATGATGATGATCGTCGGCAAGAAGGTGGAAGAGCTGATCGCGCGGCTCGCGCAGAAGGCGCGCGCGTCGGGCATTCACTTGATCCTCGCGACGCAGCGTCCGTCGGTGGACGTGATCACCGGCCTGATCAAGGCGAACATTCCGACGCGCATCGCGTTCCAGGTGTCGGCGAAAGTGGATTCGCGCACCATCCTCGACCAGGGCGGCGCCGAGCAATTGCTCGGCCACGGCGACATGCTGTTCCTGCAACCGGGCACTTCGGTGCCGGTGCGCGTGCACGGCGCGTTCGTCTCCGATGCCGAAGTGCATCGCGTCGTGGGTGCGTTGAAGGGCTCGGGTCCACCGGCCTACATCGACGGAATTCTCAGCGGCCCCACCGGTCCAATCCCCGGCTTGCCGAACGAACCTGGCGAAGGCGGAGAAGGCGCCGACGCCGAAGGCGAGCAGGACATGCTGTACGACCAAGCGGTACGCATCGTGGTCGAAAGCCGCAAGGCGTCCATCTCCGGCGTGCAGCGCCGCTTGAAGATCGGCTACAACCGTGCGGCCCGCATGATCGAGACCATGGAAGCAGCCGGTCTGGTCGGGCCGCTGCAATCGAACGGTGCGCGTGAGGTGCTCGCGCCTGCGCCGCCGGAGGAATGAGTTTGATGGTCGTGCTACCTACCGTGCGGCGCGCGTTCGCAGCGCTGCTGCTAACGCTGCCTCTCTTTGCCGCCGCCGCTGACAATGCGGGCTACCAGCGCGTCGAACGGTTTCTCAATGGCTTGCAAGGTTTGCAGGCGCAGTTCCAGCAGACGCTGACCGACAGCAAGGGCATCGTTACGGGCGAGTCCTCCGGCACGCTGGCGATCCGCCGGCCCAATCGCTTTCGCTGGGACTATCGCCAGCCGAACGAGCAGCTGATCGTCGCTGACGGCAGTCGCATCTGGCTGTACGACAAGGATCTCGAGCAGGTCACGGTGCGGCGCGTCGACGAATCTCTCTCCGCGACTCCCGCCATGTTGTTGAGCGGCGAGGGCACGCTCTCTGACAATTTCAAAGCGACACAGACTCAGCAGGAAGGCGCCGTGCAATGGGTGCGCCTCGAACCGGTCCGCAGCGACACCGATTTCAAATACGTGCGGCTGGGCTTCGCCGGCGACGCGCTGAAGTTCATGCAGCTTGCCGACAAGCTCGGCCAGACGACGTCGCTGGAGTTCAGCAAGTTCGAGCGCAATCCGCCGCTCGATCCCTCGCAATTCGTGTTCACTGTGCCGCCCGGCGCCGACGTGATCGGTGATGCATCGAACGCTGCGCAGACTGCAGTCGCTGCGCCGCCGGCACAGAAGCGCTGAGCGCTGTGCTGCCGTTACGTCATCCACGCACGTGGCAGGTGATTGGTTGGGTGCTGATCGCAGCTTCCTTCTATGCCAGCCTGATGCCCGCAAAGTCGTTGCCCAATGTCGGCGTCAGCGACAAGTTCGAGCACACATTCGCTTATGCCTTCCTCGCGCTGTGGTTTGCCGGGCTGTATCCGCGCTCGCGCTATGTCGTGATCGGCGGCGCATTGTTCGTCATGGGCGTAAGCATCGAGATCGCTCAAGGTGCGATGCATTTGGGGCGACAGGCCGATTACAAAGACGTCATCGCCAACACCCTCGGCATCCTCGTCGGCCTGGCGCTCGCGGCGCTGTGGCTGGGCGGGTGGGCCGAGCGCATCGATGGCTGGGCCCGCGGCCGTGAAGCCCCAAAATCCCCAAAATAAACTGCTCCCCAGCGACGCGGACGCACGGCCGCTTGCGGACCGCATGCGCCCGGCCGTCCTCGATGAGTACGCGGGACAAAGTCATCTGCTCGGCCCCGGCAAGCCATTGCGGCGCATGCTCGAAGGCCGGCATCTGCACTCCATGATCCTGTGGGGTCCGCCGGGCACCGGCAAGACGACGCTGGCGCGCCTGGTCGCGCAACTTTGCGACGCCGATTTCATCGCGCTGTCCGCGGTGATGGCGGGCGTCAAGGACATTCGCGCGGCGGCAGAGAAAGCACAGGCCGCGCGTGCAGCCGGCCGGCGCACCGTGCTGTTCCTGGACGAAGTGCATCGTTTCAACAAGGCGCAACAGGACGCCTTCCTGCCGTGGGTGGAAGACGGCACGTTCGTGTTTATCGGCGCGACCACGGAAAATCCATCGTTCGAACTCAATAACGCATTGCTCTCGCGCGCCCGCGTCTATGTATTGCGCACGCTGTCGGAAAGCGACTTGCGGCAGATGCTGGACCGCGCACTGGCGCACGAGAACGCGCGCCGCGATGCGACAGCACAAGTCGGTGCGGACGAGCAGTCGCTCGACAACATCGCGCGCGCCGCCGACGGTGACGGCCGCCGCGCGTTGAACATGCTGGAGCTGTCGATCGATCTCGCCGCGGACGCGACGCCGCCCCGCATCACCGAGTCCATCGCAGCCGAAGTCGCCAGCGGCGGATTGCGTCGCTTCGACAAACAAGGCGAAGCGTTCTACGACCAGATCTCCGCGCTGCATAAGTCCGTGCGCGGCAGCGACCCGGATGCCGCGCTCTACTGGCTGTGCAGGATGCTCGATGGCGGCTGCGATCCGCGCTACATCGCGCGCCGAGTGCTGCGCATGGCGTTTGAAGATATCGGCCTCGCCGACCCGCGCGCCCAGACGATGGCGCTGGAAGCCAGTGAAATCTACGAGCGCCTCGGCAGCCCCGAAGGCGAATTGGCCATCGCCGAAGCCGTGGTGTTCCTGGCGTGCGCAGCCAAGAGCAACGCGGTGTACGTCGCCTACGGCGAAGCGATGGAAGATGCGAAGTCGCGCGGCTCGCTCGACGTTCCCTTGCACCTGCGCAACGCGCCGACGCGCCTGATGAAGGAGCTGGGCTACGGCAAGGACTACCGCTATGCGCACGACGAACCCGACGGTTTCGCGGCAGGCGAGAAATACTTCCCCGACGCAATGCAGCCGCAGCAGTACTACCGCCCCGTGCCGCGTGGCATGGAAATCAAGATCGCCGAAGCGCTGGACCGCCGGCGGAAAAAGTAGGCTGGGCACCGCATCTTTGGAAATTCCGTTCTCTCTGCTACCTTGCCGCTCTTCATTCTTTACCTGCGACCGTCATGCTCGACCCCAAACTGTTGCGCTCGAACCCCGCCGCCATCGCCGCCAATCTGGCCCGGCGCGGCTTCACGCTGGACGTCGCCCGTCTGAATTCGCTGGAAGAATCCCGCAAGAAAGCGCAGCTGCGCGCCGACGAACTGCGCAACGAACGCAATGTGCACGCCAAGACCGTGGGCAAGGCGAAGTCGCAGGGCCAGGACATCACGCCGCTGCTGCAGCAAGTCGAATCGCTCGGCGCCGAGCTGGTGAAAGTGGAAGCGGAACTCGCCGGCGCGCAGGCGCAGCTCGATGAGATCCTGCTCGTCATCCCCAACACGCTGCAGGACAGCGTGCCCGATGGCCGCGACGAAACCGCCAACGTCGAGTTGCGCCGCTGGGGCACGCCGCGCACGTTCGACTTCAAGCCGCGCGATCACGTCGAGCTGGGCGAGAAACTGGCGCAGGTCGATTTCGCAGCGGCGACAAAAATCGCCGGCGCGCGCTTCACCGTACTAAGCGGTCCGATTGCGCGCCTGCAGCGCGCGCTGATCCAGTTCATGCTCAACCTGCATACCGGCGATCACGGCTATCGCGAACTGTATGTGCCGTACCTGGTGAACGCGCAGTCCTTGCTGGGCACGGGCAATCTACCCAAATTCGAAGCGGACCTGTTCGCGGTCAAGGCCGAACATCCGTTGTACCTCATTCCCACCGCCGAAGTGCCCGTGACGAACATGGTGCGCGACACCATCGTCGAAGCGGATGCATTGCCGCTGCGCTATGCCGCACACACGCCGTGCTTCCGCTCCGAGGCGGGCTCGTATGGCAAGGACACGCGCGGCATGATCCGCCAGCATCAGTTCGAGAAGGTCGAGCTGGTACACATCGTCAGGCCGCAGGATTCCCAAGCGGAGCACGAACTGCTGACGCGCAATGCCGAGGAAGTACTCAAGCAGTTGCACCTGCCGTACCGCGTCGTCGCGCTATGCGCCGGCGACATCGGCTTCGGCTCGTCGAAGACTTACGACATCGAAGTATGGCTGCCGGGGCAGAACACTTATCGCGAGATTTCGTCCTGCTCCAACTTCGAATCGTTCCAGGCGCGCCGCATGCAGGCCCGCTGGCGCAATCCGGAAACCGGCAAGCCCGAACCCTTGCACACGTTGAACGGTTCAGGCGTCGCGGCCGGACGCGCACTGGTGGCGGTGATGGAAAACTATCAGCAAGCCGACGGCAGCATCACGGTGCCGGACGTGCTGAAGCCCTACATGGGCGGCGTCGACGTCATCAAGAAATAGAGCCCAAAGAAAAAGGGCGCTGCGGAATCCGCAACGCCCTTGGTTTCTGCCGACCGAAGCCGCTTCGATCAATCGCGGGCGGCGCCCAGCAGGCGGAGCAAGCTCACGAACATGTTGTAGATGGCGACGTACAACGTCACCGTTGCCATGATGTAGTTGGTCTCGCCGCCGCGGATGATTTCGCTCGTCTGGTACAGGATCACGCCGCTGCTCAGCAGCAGGAACATGCCCGACACCACCAGCGAGAGCGTGGGAAGATTGAAGAAGTAAGCGGCCAGGCCCATGACGAAGGCGCCGATGAGGCCGACGAACAAGAAGCCGCGCATGAAGCTGAAATCCCGCTCGCTCTTGACCGCGTAAGCCGACAATCCCAGGAAGGCGACGGCCGTCGTGCCCAGCGCCATGACGATGGTTTCATGGCCGTTCGGCATGGACCTCAGGTAGAAATTCAGGATCGGGCCCAGCGTCAAGCCGAGGAAGCCCGTCAGCACGAACGTCCAGAGAATGCCCCAGGAGCTGTTCTGAGTCTTGTGCAGCGCGTACAGGATGCCGACATAAGGCAGCAGCATCCACAGCCCCATGTAGGGCACATTCATCGCCATCGAAAAGTAAGCAGTGATGGCGCTGAACCCGAGCGTCGCGCCCAGCAGCAAGTACGTGTTCCGCAGCACCTTGTTCGTCGTCAGGGCCGACGTGCCAGCGCCAAGGACTGTAGTAGGTGTTTGAGCCATCGAAAGACCTCCGGAAAAGATGTGCTGCCAGCGATCGGCCGCCGAACTATAACAGAACCAGGTGTTGGGACATTTCAGAGCAATTCAAGTTCCTCAAGTCCTTGTTCGGCCACGGCGAAATGAGGACAATGCGCCCCCGCGGGCAGCGGTACGGCGATGCGATCGCCGCCGTGCGAATAGGTAATACGGAAGCGTGGCCGAGCGGTTTAAGGCACCAGTCTTGAAAACTGGCGAGGGGGCAACTCCTCCGTGAGTTCGAATCTCACCGCTTCCGCCACAATACAAGCGCTTACATGGCATCGACGGGCTCCTCACCTGCAAATGAGCAAGCAAGTAGACGAGCTAATTGCAGGACAGTGCACTCATGTGGCCGGCAGGGGCTCCTAGCAAAATGCTTGCCGGTACCAAGCCGCAGCTCATACGAGCTGTGCAGGAGTAATCAGGTTCTCCTGCTCCACGTACTGTTCGCCGTTCCGTGTTATGAAGTAGCGCGAACCGTCGAAATGCGCGTGGTCCTTCTTGTGGACGAGCATGCCCAATGTTCGCTTCAGATTGGCGCGCATTTTTGGGCGCACCCACTGTTCAAGTTCTTCTAGTGTCGCCCCGTCGTCACCCTTCTGATACAGCAGCACTGTGCAATGCTCGCTCGCCTGTAGTTCTGGGTTGAGAACCTTCAGAAACCCGTTGAAATCCTGCACCACGGGTGCAACACGCTTGACGATTCCATCGACAATCTTGGACGCCGTGTTGGGTGGCACGTTGTGGTAAAGGCGAATGAACTCCGCAAGAACCCAGTCGATGACGGTAACAACAAGCGTTGCATCCTGCAGATTTGGGTCTATGCCATCCGCGAGATGCGCGGTGTCTCGCTTGTTCCGTATGTCGTAAACGAGGCGTAAAGATCGCGGTATGTGGAGCCGCAGTGAGTCATTAAACTGCGCTGCCGGGAGAGTCGATAGGTCACGTATCAGCTTGTTCGTGTCGAGCTGTGTTCCCAGAGGCGTGAACGCATTGCTCTTCGTTGCGTACTCAAGAAGGCGGAACGCCGCCTCACAAAAACGTCCGCCTTCGACAGCAGACAATCGCAGTCCGCCAAGATAAAAGTTGCGCTTGGCCTCCGCATGCGCGTCGAGGAGTTTTTTAACGAGCTTAGCGTCCAATTTAGACGAGAGCTGTGCCTCAATGGTCGAGCGCATAGGTTACTTCGCACTCTTCCGCTTTTTACCTCGCCTGCCTCGTTTGGGTCTCTTGCGTTGGGCTTCCACTTCCTTCACTTTCGCGGCGTCGGGGAGTGCTTCGACAATCTCCTCGCCGTGCGAAGTGATTTGCTTTTGTCCTCTACCGACTGAAGACAGATAACCATGTTTTGCATTGGCGGCATTGCCCACGGCACGAGCTACGTTGAATGTTGGCCCCTTGGCCTCTGTGTTCAGCTTCTTCACGTCGGCTGTCTTAAAAGCGTGAGTGTTGCGAACATTGGCGAGGAAGTACGCCAAGCACGCGACGCGCTGCGTCTCGCTCTTCGGATCCTTCTCCTTCATGAACGTCTTAGCTTCCTGCTGAGCGCCTGCCGGCGCCTTTGCGGCGCCATTGGTGAGCGCAGGATTCGGCGCAGCACCGCCGACAGCAGGTAATGCTACCGTCCACAGGCTGGCTGCTGAGTGAAGCACCCAATGCTTCTCGTTCATCTCAAGCTGTCCAATCGTTTCGATGACCAGCTTCAACGCGTCAGCTGGCGATATCTTTTTTGCTGCCACGGCGACTCTTCCTCCCTTTGTTTTCATAGGCTTATGGGTTCCGATGATAGCTGAGTCAATCGTGCATGTCGCGAATCCGTGCCACCGCACAAGCAATCGCCCCTGGTCGCTTGTATACAAGCCGCACCACTGTGTCCCCAGCCGCTGGTGTTGCCGTCGCTGTTACCGCCAATCGGCCAGCGCAACGCACATGTCGGTAGCAATGAGTTCCTTCGAAGTCCTTTCGTGCCGGTCCGAGGGTTAGTTGGCTTCAAAAATGCGTTGCCGTACGACCCCCAGAACCCGCGGCCCGGTGACGAAAGATCTTCTGCCACGGGGGGGCGCAGGCGAAAGTCGTTTGCGCCCCGCACATCACATCACTGCATTGCCTTCTCAGCGGCGCGCACCAGAAAACCCGAGCGCGTCTCGCCATTCTTTTGCGCGTAGGCGTCGATGCGGCGAAGCACTCGCGCCGGCACGGTGATATTGATCTTCTCGGCCGGACCGAAGTACTTCTCGATCGGCACGTCTACGATGCCCCAGGTCCAGCCTTTCTTGAACTGCGGATCTCTCTGCCAGTCGGTCATCGACCGTGTCTTCGGCAACTCTCCCTTGTCTTCCGCGATCATTTCGCAGTGAGCATCGATTGCCTCGCGGACATTGTCGAACGCCTGCTCGATCGTATCGCCGGCACTGAAGCAGCCGGGCAAATCTGGCACGACAACGCCGAATGCGGCTTTCTTGGTTCCAGCTTCGATTGCGATGGTGAACTTCATAGCCTGCGCCTCACTTCAATCCGGCCTGTTTCAATATCTTGTGTACGAGTCCTTTCCCGAGATCCTTCTTCGGATGCGGCACCGTCAAGTGTCCCGGCCGCTGCGGATGCTGGAAAAGATGATCATGATCCTTCCGCACCGGGACGAGGGTTAGTCGGTTTCCAGGATACATTGCCCGCACAATTCCCGCCTCGCCGCGGCGCCTGCTACCTACGCTGGACTGCCAGCGAAAGTCTCCACCATGAACACAAAGCTGCGCAGAGTCATCATCGTCGTTGCGGCCCTGAACCTCGCCTATTTTGGCGTCGAGTTCTCGGTTGCCCTTGCTGTTGGCTCGGTCTCCCTCTTCGCGGATAGCATCGACTTTTTAGAGGATGCGTCGCTCAATTTCTTAATTGTCATCGCGCTCGGCTGGAGTGCAACCAAGCGGGCTCGTTTGGGAATGGTTCTCGCCGGCATCCTGCTGATACCCGGTCTTGCGACACTTTGGACAGCATGGGGAAAGTTTCTGGCTCCAATGCCGCCGGCGCCGCTGCCCCTCACTTTGGCCGGCCTCGGTGCCTTGGCGATCAATTTGTCGTGTGCGCTCATGTTGGCGCGGTTTCGGGCGCACAGCGGCAGCCTAACGCGAGCAGCGTTCCTCTCCGCTCGTAACGACGTGGTGGCGAACATCGCGATCATCGCGGTGGGGCTCTTTACAGCCTATTTGCATTCCGCCTGGCCTGACTTGATCATTGGGCTCGGCATCGCTGCGATGAATGCCGACGCTGCACGCGAAGTGTGGAAGGCAGCGCGTGAAGAACACAGAGCCGCTGAGTCCGGGCGCGCTTCAAGTTAAGCACGGAAGCTTCTTCACACCGATCACGCGAACGACAACTCATCCTCCCCGACCCAGATGCCATGCACCTGCTGCGGCGCGCGGAACGGCAATTTGATCTTTGCAATCGCGCCTTCGTCCAGCCGCAGTGCGTCTGCGATCACCAGCTCCGTACGCATCTCCGCATAGTTGCCGGCCGTGCCGATGAGATAGCCGTCGCCCTCGGGTGCATCCTTGCTGCGGGGAATGAAGCAGCATTCCTGCAAGCTCAACGTGTCGCCTGCGAAGAACGTGTCGAGCTTGCCGTTCGAGAAATCGTAGCGGCCGTAGCAGTTGGTCACGCGGCCGCGCGTGAGTCCGGTGCGGGCTTCGTCGAGCGGGCGCGCCGGATCGCCGTAGCCGAAATAGCCGTAGCGCTGCTTCGTGCCGAGATAGCGATTGTCGATACGCACCAGATCGACGATGGGCTGCTGCGAGAGGATCTCTTCCTTGTAGCTGTCGCTTTTGGAGTTCAGGTCGAACGTGATGCGGCGGATGAACGCGCGCCCCTTCACCGGATCCCACTTCGAGCCGTCGATGGGTGGGAAGAAAGGGAACGGCGAGGCGTCGAAGATCGGTGCTTCTAAGATCACCTTGTTGCCTTCGGTGCGCGCGTTGAAGGTGTGCACGATGGCGCGCGTCGGGCCCTTGAACCAGCGCAGATCCTTCGCGTCGCCGTCGCGCGGAATGATGCCGAAATAAGTCGGGGCCTTGTCGTCCCAGCCCCAATGCACTTTGCCTTCCTTCAGCCGCTCCATGCTGGTGACGAAGCCGTGTATCGGCAGGATGACATGCTTCTGGGTGATGGCGATGTCATGCACCATGCTCACGTAAGGCACTTTCATCCGCACTTCACGCGTGACGTTGCCTTGCTTGTCTATCGTGTAGAGGAACAGGTCGTCGCTGACCAGGCCGGTGGCCTCGTAGCCGTAGCAGATCATCTCGCCGCTGACGGGATCGAGTTTCGGATGGGCGGTGAACGTCTGGCTCTTATACTTGCCGTGAAAATCCCACGGTCCCAGCGTGTTCAGCGTCTTCGGATCGATCTCGTACGGCAGCGCATCTTCCTTCAGCGCGAACAGCTTGCCCGCGAATGCCAGCGGTGTCGTGTTGGAGACGGTGCGGTCGATGCCTTTGACGCTCGGATCGTCGGTGAAGGGATTGCGATAGTTGCCGAACAGTTGCCGCTTTGCTGCCTTGTCCGCGAGGAAGCGCGGGTTCTTCACCCAGCGGCTCTTGAAGTCCGCACTGCCGTTGTTGAAACGGAAGGTGCTGATGAAGCCTTCCTGGCTGAACGGCGAGTCGGTGGGATCTTTGGGCGGATACAGCCAGTCACCGCCCAGACGTACGAACGAGCCTTTCAGTCCGCTGGGTATCTGGCCTTCGACTTCGCAATCGTAGACGTCGGCTTCGAAGCGCGTCGGCGTCAGGAAGGCGTTCTGCCCCGGCGGCGTGGGGAATTTGCTCATGAATGGCGGCAACCTTCGCTACTTGGATGAAACGTCCCAGGATCGCCGAAAAAGAACCGCTCATACAAGACCTACCGGTGGTCTGGGTTGCTCACACAACGGCGCGAGCCGGTAGGACGCAGCCCACTGCCTCACCGAAGCCGATGCGAACGGCGCCGGGCCTTTCGCACCAGCCGCGCAGGAGGATGGCGTCGCCGTCTTGGAGAAACGTGCGCGATTCGCCGGAGGTCAGCGTGAGCGGTTGCTTGCCGCCGGCGGTGAGTTCGAGCAGCGAGCCGGCCTCGTTCGCGGCCGGTCCCGACTGCGTGCCGCTGCCGAACAGATCGCCGGCGATGAGGTTGCAGCCGTTGACCGTGTGATGCGCGACCAATTGCGCAATCGACCAATAGGAATGCCTGAGGCTGGAGCGCGACAGCCGATGCGGCGGCAGCGATTCACTGCGCATGCGCGTGGTTTGCAGGCTTGCTTCCACTTGCATGTCGATTGCGCCGGACTCGCGCAGTTCCGGATAGTCGAGATAGGGCAGGGGTTGCGGATCGGATTGCGGTCGCGTCCATGCGGTGCGGAAGGGCGCGAGTGCTTCGAGCGTGACGATCCACGGCGAGATCGTGGTCAGGAAGCTCTTCGCCAGGAACGGACCCAGCGGCTGGTATTCCCACGCCTGGATGTCGCGTGCCGACCAGTCGTTCAACAAGCACAGTCCGAAGACGCGATCCTCCGCGCGTTCGACCGGCACTGCTTCACCCAGTGCATTGTTGCCACCGATGAAGATACCGACTTCGAGTTCGTAGTCCAGCCGCTTGCTCGGGCCGAACACCGGCGAAGTCGCGGTGCCGGGCAGCGTCTGTCCGATGGGGCGCGGAAAGTCCTGGCCGGACACGCGGATCGACGAGGCGCGGCCGTGATAACCGACGGGCACCCATTTGTAATTGGGCATGAGTGGATTGTCGGGCCGGAACAATCGGCCCACCGCCGTGGCGTGGTACACGGATGCGTAGAAGTCGGTGTAGTCGCCGATCGACGCGGGTACCGTGTACTCGGCCACCGCTTGCGGCACCAGTGCGTCGCCCAATTTCTCCTCGTGCGGCGAGCCTTTGAGCAGCGTCAGCGACAGCGCGCTGCGCAGCGCCGACCAATGACTGTTCCCCAGCGCCATGAATGGATTGAGCGTGCTGCCACTGCATGCCGCGAGCGCTTCGGCTGCCTTGCCCTCGAACAGGGCCAGCGCATGAAGTGCATGCAGATCCAGGATCTGATCGCCGATCGCCACACCGCAACGAAACGTCTCGTGCAGGTTGGCGCGCCGGAACACGGCGAATGGCAGGTTCTGGATGGGGAAGTCGGCGCCGGCTTCGTTGGCCGACGTTACCCAGCTTCGCAGCGTGGGATCGTGCGTGGTGTTGATCGTGTACATGGAGTCCTGTTACTTCATTGCGGGATTGAAATGCTTGTGCAGTCCCTGCCAGCACTGTTGATAGTCGTGCTGCAACTGCGGCGATTCGAGCGCCAGACGCGTCGGACGGATCACGGTGCGCGTCTCGAACATGAACGCCATCGTATCGGTGATGTGCTGCGGCTGCGAGGTGTCGGCGCGGCTGGCCTTCTCGAACGTCGCTGCGTCCGGCCCGTGGCCGCTCATGCAGTTGTGCAGTGACGCGCCGCCAGGTGCGAAGCCGTCGGCTTTCGCGTCATAGACGCCGTGGATCAGGCCCATGAACTCGCTGGCGACGTTGCGATGAAACCAGGGCGGCCGGAACGTGTTTTCCATGCTCAGCCAGCGCGGCGGAAAGATCGCGAAATCGATGGTGTCCACGCCGGGCGTGTCGCTGATGGATTGCAGCACCAGAAACAGGGAGGGATCGGGATGATCGAAACTCACCGAGCCCAGGGTGTTGAAGCTGCGCAGGTCATACTTATAAGGAGCGTTGTTGCCATGCCAGGCCACGACGTCCAGCGGCGAGTGGTCGATGGGCGCGGCCCACAGCTGGCCGAGGAATTTAGCGACCAGCTCGAAATCGCCTTCGCAGTCTTCGTACCACGCCACCGGCGTCTGGAAATCGCGGGGATTGGCGAGGCCGTTGGAACCGATCGGCCCGAGGTCGGGCAACCGCAACGGCGCGCCGAAGTTTTCGCACACATAGCCGCGTGCTTGCGCATCCAGCAGTTCGACGCGAAACCGCAGTCCGCGCGGGATGACAACGATCTCCTGAGGCTCGATCTCGATGACGCCAAGCTCGGTCGCGAGGCGTAGCCGTCCGAGCTGCGGCACGATCAGCAATTCGCCGTCGGCGTCGTAGAAGAAGCGATCCCGCATGGAGCTGTTCGCGACATACCAATGAATGCCGCAGCCTGTCTGGCTTGCAGGCGAGCCGTTGCCACCCACCGTCATCAGCCCATCAATGAAGTCCGTCGCCGCACTCGGAATCGGCGGCGGGCTCCACCGCAGTTGATTCGGCGAGGGCAGTGTATCGAAGCCGCTGCTGACCGAGCCGTCGTCGATGCGCTGAAACGCGCCATGCAGCGCCGCGGGACGGATGCGATAGAGCCAGGAGCGGCGGTTCGCGTGCCGCGGCGCGGTGAACGCAGTGCCCGAAAATTGTTCGGCATACAGGCCGTAGGCGCACCGCTGCGGCGAATTGCGACCGGCAGGCAGCGCCCCGGACAGCGCTTCGCTGGCGAATTCGTTGGCGAAGCCGCTTTGATACATTGTCGCTGTCCCGTGTTGCGCCGTATCATCCTAGATAGTTGCACGCGCAACTGTCAACCGGAGAAGCCATTGCCGACCGCCAAACAGCCGGCCCTGCGCCTGACGACGTTCGTGCCGTTCCGCCTCAATCGCCTGGCTGTGGAAGTCAGCAACCACATGTCCACGATCTATCGCGAACGCTTCGGCCTGGAGGTGCCGGAATGGCGCGTGCTCGTCACGGTGGCGCCGGAGCAGGGCTGCACGGCACAGCAGATCGCAGCCAGCACGCGCATGCATAAGACGCGAGTGAGCAGGGCGATCGCGTATCTGATGGAAAAAGGATTCATCGAGCGCGTTGCCAACGCGGAGGATCGGCGCGAGATGCGGCTGCAACTCACGAAGCCGGGCCGGAAGATCTACGCCGAACTCGTACCGCTTGCGCTGCAACGCGAGCGCGAGTTGCTGTCGTGTCTGAGCAAAGCGGAATTGCAAAGTTTTCTCGCAGCGCTGGATCGTCTCGAAGACTCGCTGGAATTGGCCCCGCTCGTGGCGGAGCGCGACTGACGGCGAGCATGCTGCTCTGTCGACGCATCCGAGCGGTGTCAGCGCAAGATTTTCCAACCTGGAGGGCCGGACGCTATCGCTAGAAGCCATTGTCCAGATAGTCCCGGGAACGCCAACGCCGCTGATCCTGGCTTCGAATGTCTGGCGTCAGGCTCAAACGGGGAGAATTTCCTGCCGCTTTGATGGGGCGCGTCGACATGACGAAAATGGATCATCGTTCGTTCACCGACGCGATGCGTATCCGCGGCGACAACAAGCACGAAGCACTGCAGCGGCTGCTGGCGCACAAATTACCCGGCAAGCCGCTGATCGTCGAAGGAGTGGAGGATCCGGACTATCTCACCTTCCTCGCGCAGCACTGGGATGAGAAGGAGCACGGACAGCTTTACGGGCAGGGCTACTGTCTTGAAACAGGGGAGCATTGGAGTCCCACGCTGCGCCCGCTCAAGCCATTTGGATTGCCCGGAGGAGATTTCCTGCTGCAGTGATCGCCACGGCCGGCCCTTACGAAGCGATCGACCGCCCCACGTGCAAGCGTGGGTGCGGTCGATCGCATGCCACGCGAAACTGCGTCAGTGCTGCAATGCCGGCACACAAGGTGCATGCTGTCGAATGTCAGCACCGGTGTGAGTCATGCGAATCCAATGCTGTCCCGACAACACTCTGTATTCATTGCATATGGCTTGGCGCTCAGGCCGAAGGGCGCCCCAACGCTTCCGCAGAGGCGCACCAATTTGTCCATAGGTGCGCCATGAACGCACCAAATGCCTTGCCTGGCAGTGCCGCGCTGCGCTTGCTCGCGCCGGACGAACCACCTGCATTCACCGTGGATCGGCCGTCTGCCGCGTCAGACTTCGTGCTGGCGTGCGATCACGCCAGCCGGCGCATCCCGCGCTCGCTCGGAACATTGGGTCTGTCGGACGCCGAGCTGTCGACGCACATCGGCTGGGATATCGGTGCCGAGCGTGTCGCGACGCTGCTGTCCGGGATGCTCGATGCCGTTCTGATCAAGCAGAACTACTCGCGTCTGGTGATCGACTGCAATCGGCCGCTGGGCGCGCCCGATTCGATTGCGCGCCAGAGTGAATGGACGCAGGTGATTGGGAACCATAAGGTCAGCGAAGCCGATGCTGCGGCGCGTACTGCTGAGATCTTCGTTCCCTATCACGACAAGCTGTGCGCCATCCTCGATCAGCGCCAACGAGAGGGTCAGCGCTCATTGCTGATCGCCGTGCACAGTTTCACGCCTGTGTATCGCAACACACCTCGGCCATGGCACCTCGGCATCATGCATCGCCACGATGCGCGCATTGCGACCGCGCTGTTCCATGCGCTGCGCTCGCATGGCGACTTGTGCGTCGGCGACAATTTGCCTTATGCCATCCGCGACGGCAGCGACTACACACTGCCGACGCACGGTGAGTCGCGCGGCATTGCGCATGTCGGATTGGAAATTCGCCAGGATCTGATCGGCGACGCGGCCGGACAGCAGGCATGGGCGGCGCGGCTGGCGCAATTGTTGACGCAATCCGCGGCATTGGTTGCCGATCTTCCGATGAGGTAAGCGATGCAGATCCGGGCCGGCTACGAATTGATCTATGACTTCCCGCAGCCGACTCCGCTGATACTGGCGTTGAATATTCACTACAGCCGCGCGTCGGATCTGGTTCGTCCGGACCACCTGATCACGAATCCTTCCGTGCCAACGACGTCGTACCGCGACGGGTTCGGCAACTGGTGCACGCGGTTGGTCGCCCCGCAGGGAAGGTTGCGCTTGACCGCGGACGCGATCGTGCAGGACTCCGGCCTGTACGACCTCATCGTACCGAACGCGTGGCAATACGACGTGCAGAACCTGCCGCAGGAGACACTGGTGTATCTGCTCGGCAGCCGCTACTGCGAGACCGACCGGTTGTCGGAGATCGCGTGGCAGCTGTTCTCCGGGACACCGTTGGGGTGGGCGCGCGTGCAGGCGATCTGTGACTTCGTGCACAACCACATCACCTTCGGCTACGAGCACGCCAGCCCCACCAAGACGGCGCTGCAGGCTTACATTGAGAAGAAAGGCGTGTGCCGCGACTACGCCCATCTCGCGATTGCTCTGTGTCGCTGCATGAACATTCCGGCGCGCTACTGCACTGGATACCTGGGTGATATCGGATTGCCGCCACCGTACGCGCCGATGGATTTTGCCGGGTGGTTCGAGGCGTACCTGGGCGGCACCTGGTACACCTTCGATGCCCGCAACAATCAGCCTCGCATTGGCCGCATCCTGATCGCGCGCGGGCGCGACGCCGCGGACGTGGCCATCAGCACGGCGTTCGGTGCGAACAAGCTGGAGAGCTTCCGCGTATGGACCGATCAAGTCGCCTGAGGTGACCTGGGCGACGTGTCGGGCGGTCCGGCGCCGGCACCGCTGGCGAAGCTGTAGCCGTAGTAGTTCGCGATCGCCAACCCGCCGGCGACGCTGGTGAACGGATCGTGCGCTACGACGCGGCCGGGAAAATAGTCTTCAAGCAGCCGCCGCACCGCGACGATCAGCGAAGAGCCGCCGGTGCGAATCACCAGATCGATTTCCGGGCGCTGCAGATGCGCCTTTCCCAAGACGCGATCGATCAGCTCGCCGATCGTCGCCAGCGATGCCGCGAGAATCGTGTCGAACTGGTCGCGCGAAAACGCGATGTGCAGGTTCAGTTCGGGAATATCGATTACGGCGTGCGTGGCATCGGACAGCTCGGCCTTGGCCTGCCGGATCGCGTGAAAACAGTTGTAGCTGTAGTTGTAGGTGATCAAGTCGTTGAGCCGTTCGAACTTCACCGCCGCCGGCCCGCCTTTGGCGATGCGGTCGAGCACCATCGTCTTCGTCTTGTTCTGGTTGAGCATGTGAGTGATGGGCCAGTTCAACAGCGCGTGCGCGTACTCCTCGAAAGGGAAGGGTGTTTCGATCAAGCGCCCATCGACCTGGCGCGACCACATTTCGCCCTGGCCCAGTTCGGGGAACAACAAGTGCTCGAAGATGAGCTGGTCGATGCGATTGCCGCCGAGACCGATGCCTTCCGTCGCCAACACCTCAAACGCCGCGCCGTCGTACCGCACCACGCTCAGGTCGAGCGTGCCGCCGCCGAAGTCGACTGCCAATGTCGTACCGCGACCGCTGGCTTTGGCGCGATGCAGGTAGCTCAACGTCGCTGCGATCGGTTCGGGATAGAACTGCGCGTTGTCGAATCCGGCGTACGCGCTGGCTTCGGCGAGCCGATCCAAGGCGACGTCGTTGCGGTTCGTGTCCTTGCCTTCAAAGTTGACCGGCCGGCCGATGTGAATGCCGGCTATCTCCTGCCGCAGCGCCGCTTGCGTGTCCGCACGCATGCGCAAAAGTATCGGGGTAATCAGCGCGACCAGCCGGTAGGGCCGGTCGAACACCATGAGGCGCAAGATACTCGCGTCGCCGAGCAGTCGCTTGAGTCCGTGAAACAAGCGGCCCGGCAGGCCACGGTCGAAGAGCTGGCCGTAGATGGGATTGCGATTGGTTTCCAGCGATTCGCCGCCTTCGCCCAGCGCGCCGCCGCCGATGGTCGACGCTGCTTCACCGATGACTTCCGCCACCAGCTCGACGCGCCGGCCGCGATTCTCCTCGACGTACTGATCGATGGCGCCCTGGCCGGTCGTGGCGATGAAGTCGCGATTCAAGTGAATGGCGGTCGGCAGGATGGGGCCGGTGGCCTCGAGATTCACGAAGTGCAGCCGCTCACCGTCGAACCAGGCCACCGCCGAGTTCGACGTGCCGAAATCCATCCCCACTCCGATCATTGCCGCTCGCTGGGTTTCAAGCGATCAACCAGGAGACCAGCGTGCCGGGATGATCCGCGGCACGTGCTGTATTCATCGATATGCGCCGCGGTGCGATGGCGCTCACTTCGCTGTCGTCAGCAAGCGAACGTGCGACGGCGGCCGGCCACTGGGTGTCCGCTGTGCCAAGCGCGCGCGCCATGGCTTCGCTGCTGCGATTGAGGAAGTGTGTGACGGTGGTTGCGCCGCGGCAATCATGGACGATCGTGTGGCGAACACGCAGCCTCTCGTCCAGCGCGCAGCGTTCGACTACCAGAAAATCGGAGTGAGTCGTGAGGCCGGCCAGCCTCAACTGCTTACCCTTCGCCCGCGCCTGCAATCCGGCGTACCACAGCTGCACGAGATTCCGCTCGGTGCTGACTTGCTCACCGCCCAGCGCGCAGAACGTTGCCGCAAAGCGCTGCGAATCGCTGTAGCGAGGGTCGAAAAACACGACGGTGGGCGTCGCCGGTATCGCGTAGGCGGATGGAATCGTCTGCGCCGCGGCTGTGGCGAGTCCGATCTTCACGAAGGTGCGTCTGTCCATGGGAGCGCCGGTTACTTGGCTTGGGCAGGACGGCCAAGATAGGCCGCGACCAGCTTGAGTTCGGCGTCGGTGAGTTCGACACGCGTGAACACCGGCATGCTGTTGATGCCGTTGCGCACTACATGCTCGACCAGCGCCTCCGGAACCTGCGTGCGATTGGCGAGCAGCGCGTTCTCCTGTCCCACACGCCGGGCAAGCATGAGTGTTCCCATTTGGCCGGTCGCGTGGCAGATGTTACAGCGGGTATCGAACAAAGCTTTGCCTTGCGCGAGCGCGTCGGCGTCCGCCGCTTGCGCCGTGCTACCCAGTAATGCCAGGCCGGCGACAGTCGCGCGCGCGCGCCACGCTGTCTTGCTCATGATCGATTGCTCCGATAGTTGCGCGGCCAGATCCCCGACTTGCCCGGCGCGAGGATGCCGTTGGGATCCAGCGCATCCTTGACGGTTTCGTTCAGGCGGCGCAGCGCGTGATTGTTGAAGTCGAAGCCGCGGGCGACTTCGTCCATGTAGCTCAGGTGCGTGCGGTATTCGCCGTAGCCGGCCCGCGCGGAATCTTCCACCAGAGCCTTGAACAACCTTTCGCTGCGCTGTGTGTGATCGGCGTTGTCGCGGTCGTAGAGAATCTCGTTCACATTGGTCAGGTAGCGCTCGCCCATCGTGAAGCCGCCATAATAGTCGTGGCCGAATTCGTCGAAGCGCTTGCGCGTGCGCGCGTACTGGTCGAGCGCCGCCTTGCCGTCGAACGGCACGACGGGCGAAAAGCCCAGGTGGCCGCCGCGACCGCCCCACCAGTTGACGACCTGCAACGGCCGCACCGAGGGCAGGTTGGCGGCGGAGTTTTCGAGCGGCTCGCCGCGCTGCCAGCGCTTCTCCTTGAAGCCGGCTTTGAGCTTGTCGCCGAACGCCTTCTTGATGAGGCCGGCCTGCGTCTCGATGATGTCCTTGTAGCCGAACAGGCTGATGATCGAATTCCACCAGCCCAGGTCGTACTTCTTCATTATCGCGCGTGCGACGCTGTCGGGCAGCGCGCCGGGGCCCTGATACCACTCGTTGCGCTGGCCGATCGCGGAGGCGTAGCGCACGTAGTTGCCGATGGTCACGCTGGTTTCGATGACACGGCGCAGGCGCAGCTCCGCCAACGTATCGATGGCCCAACCGATGTCCTCGGGTTCGGGCAGCGTGAAGGCCAGGCTGAGCGTGGCTTCCGGCTCGGGCATCAGCCACATGCCAGCCTTGGTGACGACGCCGAAGTTGGACTGCGCGAACATCTGATCCCACGAGGGGCCGAAACCGTACTTGAAGGCCTGCCAGACGCTGCTGTTGCTCATCGCGCCCATGCCGGTGCGCACGAGTTCACCGCTGGGCAGCGCGACTTCGAGGCCGCAAAGCTGGTTGGTGTTCTCGCCGTACGGCGTATAGCCAACGCCGCGCTCCAGCGCGTTGCCGATCACGCTGCCCCAGGCGTTCGCCGGCACGGACAGCCACAGCGGAATCTTCTGTGCCAACAGGTATTCATGCAGTTGAAAGAAGCCGACGCCGGGTTCGAGCAGGCAATGGCCGTGCTTGACGTCGATATCGAGAATGCGATTCATGCGGCCCAGGTCCAGCACCACCGTGCCGGACATGACCGGCGCGGAGCCGCCGTAGCCGAAGTTCTTGCCGCGCGACATCGGCCAGAGCGGGATCTTGTGTTCGTTCGCGAGTCGCAGCAGCGCCTGGACTTCTTCCGTGGAGGCGGGCGCGACGGCGGCGCCGGGGACGTGAGTGTTCTGGCTCGCGAACTGATAGATGTCGCGGTAGGTTTCGCGATCCTGGTCGGTGGCGAGCACCCACTCCTTGCCTACCACGCCGGTAAATGCGGCGAGGGCCTTCTGGAAGGCGGCCGCGCTGGTGCGTGGCGGTAGCTGGAGCGAGGACATCCGCAATCTCCTACGAACCGGGACGGTCGGGGGCGGATTGTAGCGGAGGTGGCGCGTGAGCGCTGCGGAGGCTGACGGCTACAGGATACCGGCGAACACTGCGACGCCTGCCGCTGCGATTGCTCCTCCGCCGATTTGCAAAACCTTCTCACCTTGCGTGTGCAGCGCACGCATAAGCATCACAGCGATCAATACGCCGCCGAGATGAAGTAGGGCACTGGCCCACATCAAGCCGGCGGCGTAAGCGGTTCCTGAAATGTCCGCCGCCGCCTCGGTGCCATGCGCGTGGCCATGAAAGAGCGCGAAGCAGGCGACGAGAGCGGTCGTCGTCGCGACGGTCAGCGGGCGGGATGACGCCAGCAGTGCGCCGAAGACGACGATGGAAATCGCAATGCCGGTCTCGACGATGGGCAGCGGAATGTGGGCCATGCCGAGCATCGTGCCGCACGCCATCATCGCGACGAAGCTTGCCGGGACTTGCCACAGCGCTGCGCCGCCGAGGCGGCCGGCGAGCAGACCGACGGCAACCATCGCGAGCATGTGGTCCACGCCGCTAAAGGGATGGGTGAGGCCTGCCATGAATCCGGCCGTATGGTCGTGGCCTGCATGTGCCATGGCCAGCGAGGGAAGGATCGCTGCGAGCACAGCGGCAATGAGTCGGCCTGAGCGGGCGATCGAGTGCGCGTGGCGCATGGGGGCTCCTCGTAAGTCAGGGCGCTACAGTAACTCAATGCGGCGCGGCCGCGGCGGGCCATAAGTCATTTGACGGATGTGTTACAGCGGCGGGCTGCGTCGTATGATGCGGGCAATTCACGAGGTGTCAGCATGGCGGCCAAGGCGGATGTGTTGCGGGTTGGGGTCGGCGGTCCGGTGGGATCGGGGAAGACCGCGCTCGTCGATAGCTTGTGCAAGCGCATGCGCGACAGCTTCGACATCGCCGTCGTCACCAACGACATCTACACGCGCGAAGACGCGGAGTTCCTGATTCGCAGCCAGGCGCTGCCCGCGGAGCGCATTCGCGGCGTCGAGACGGGCGGCTGCCCACACACGGCGATTCGCGAGGACGCCTCGATGAACCTCGCCGCGATCGACGAGCTGATGGGCGAGTTCACCAACCTGGACATGATCATCGTGGAAAGCGGCGGCGACAACCTGGCCGCGACCTTCAGCCCCGAACTCTCCGACCTCACGCTCTACGTCATCGACGTGGCCGCGGGCGACAAGATCCCGCGCAAGGGCGGTCCGGGCATCATCAAATCCGACCTGCTCATCATCAACAAGATCGATCTCGCGCCCCACGTCGGCGCTTCGCTGGCAGTGATGGACCGCGATGCGCGCAAGATGCGCGGCGAGCGGCCGTTCGTATTCACGAACCTGAAGACGGGGCAGGGGCTGGATGAGGTGATCGCCTTCATATCCAAGCAGGGCATGCTGAACTGAGGGCGATCGGCCCCGAGGATATCGACCATATCGCAGCGTGACAGCGTAGGTTGGGCTGAGTCTTCGAAGCCCAACATTCCTTCGTGCCATAGATGTTGGGCTTCGAAGACTCAGCCCAACCTACCGTAAGATCTACCGCGCCAACGCCCGCACCGCACGCGCGGCGGCCGAGGCGCGATTCTCCACGCCGAGTTTCACGAACACTTGTTCCAGGTGCTTGTTCACCGTGCGCGGGCTGATGGTGAGAATCTCGCCGATCTCGCGATTGGATTTGCCGCGGCTGATCCACAGCAGCACTTCCGCTTCGCGTGACGTGAGCGCGAGCGTCTGTTGCAGGATATGTTCGTCGGCACCCGCGCTGAGTTCGGTGAGGCGGAACAACAGTTCGTTCGGGCCGATGGGGCTGAGCACGGAGATTTCCAGTTTGCGGGTGCCGATCTCCAGCAGCGAACGCGCCTGCGTCTTCGTGCCTTCGTTACGTAGTTGCATCAAGTGACCGAGCACGGCGGTGGGCAGGCTCACGCCGTCTTCGTTCTGTGTCGGGAACAGCTCCGCCAGCAGCTGCTTGGCCTTGGGCGTGCCCCACAACAACCGGCCGGCGCGGTCGGTGGCGAGTAGAAAGCGGCCTGTCGCATCCAACGCAACGCGCGTCCCGTAGGCGACACGCGCATTCGCAAGGTGAACGCGAATGCGCGCGAGCAGTTCGTCGACGACGATGGGCTTGGTCACATAGTCGACGCCGCCGGCCGCGAGCCCTTCCACGACGTGTTCGGTCTCGCTCAAGCCCGTCATGAAGATCACCGGCAGGTGCGACAGCAGCTTTTCACGCTTCAGCCGTCGACAGGCTTCAAAGCCGTTCATCACCGGCATCACCGCGTCCATCAGCACGAGGTCGGGCGTGATCTGGTCGACGAGGTCGAGCGCGCTGTCGCCGTCGGTGGCGATGAGCACGGTGAAGCCCGCGTGATCCAGCGTGTCGGTGAGGAAGCCGAGTGTTTCCGGGGTGTCGTCCACCACCAGGACCGTGTCGCGCCGCAGTGCCTCGTTAACCATGTTTCCTCAGTTCTTCGAGAACGGTCATGTAGCGCTTCAGGTTGAAGTTCGACACCAGCAGCCGCAGGTGCGCCGCGAAAGGCAGATTGGCGGCATCCTCGGCTTCCATCTCGTGCAGTTTGGCGTGGATGCCGCGCACGTGACCGATGCGGCCCAATTGATACAGATCGTCGAGATGGTGATGCGAGTGAGCCGGCAGCGAGCCTGCGACCGCACCGTCGTCGTTGAGGATGCGTACTGGCGTTTCGTATATCCACTTGAGACCGAGCAGCCGGCCCACGCATTCGAGCAGCACCTGCAGGTCGATGGGTTTCATGACAAAGCCATCGTGCAGGGATTCGTCACCGCCGCCCTCGCTGTATTCGTGCGCGTTGGCCGAGACGATGATGATCTTCGTGGGTGCTTGCGTCGCGGCGCGCAGTTGTCCGGCGACTTGCCAACCCGTCATGTCGGGCAGTGAGATATCGATCATTGCCAGATCCGGCTTGTGTTCCAGAGCCGCTGCAATGCCGGAGCGTCCATCCGCCGCAGTCAGCAGCGTGAAGTTCAGCGGACGCATCAGGTTCTGCACGATGTCCAGGTGCGACGGATCATCGTCGACCAGCAGGATCTTGATGCGCGGTCCGGAGTAGTCACGCACGCGCTCGGGCACCGGCGTTTCCTCGATTGCGTGCATGGCCTCCGACAGCAGCAATCGCACCGTGAACGACGTGCCTTCGCCGAGCGTGCTGCGCGCGAGAATCTCGCCGCCCATGATCTGCGTGAGCAGCTTGGTGATGGTCAATCCCAGTCCGGTGCCCGGTATCGAACGCACGCCCGGTGTGTTGCCGCGCTCGAACGGTTCGAACACTCGCTCCAGGTCGGTGTTGGCAATGCCGATGCCGCTGTCCGATATCTCGAACTCGGCCACCTGATTGCGATAGCGCACCACCAGCGTCGCATGGCCGCGCTCGGTGTACTTGATCGCGTTCGAGAGCAGGTTGATCAGGATCTGGCGCAGGCGCTTCTGGTCGGTGTAGACGAAGGCGGGGAGGTGGGGCGGCCGCTGATAGCGAAACTCGATCCCCTTCGCGGCGGCTTGCAAGCGGAACATGTCGACGATCTGGTCGAGAAATTCCACCAGCTGCACCCTGTCGCGGGTCAGGCGCAGCAGCCCGTTCTCGATCTTCGAGACGTCGAGCAGACCGTCGATGAGATGCGTCAGGTGTTCGGCGCTGCGGCGGATGACGCGGATCGCGTTGTCCGACGGCCCGGCCACGCCGCGTTCGAGCAATTGCGCGTAGCCGAAGATGGAGTTCAGCGGCGTGCGGATTTCGTGGCTGACGCCGACGATGTAGCGCGTCTTGGCCAGGTTCGCGGCCTCCGCCACTTCCTTCGCCTTCTGCAGCGCCGTGTCGGTGCGCTTGTGGGCTTCGATTTCGTCCATCAGCATCGAGGTCTGGCGCGCGGACTCGGTCTCGGCGGTGCGCCGGCTTTCATGTGCGAGCACGATGATCCACGCGGCGATGCCCGACAGCACGAGCAGGCTCAGGAACACCACCCACAACGTCGTCTGGATGATTTCGAGCTGGGCCGCCGGGATGCTGTCGTACTGGTGGTAGATCAGGGTCAGCAGCAAGCCGATGGCGAGATTGAACAGCACCAGCAGCCCGAGGAAATGTCCCGCGCGCGTGTTGACCGACTCTGCGAGCTTCCCCGGAAGTATGCGCACGAGCATCTCCCGCAGCTGCTCGGTGAAGCGGCTGTTGGTCTTGCACATGTCGCGGCAGCGCGCTTCGAGCGTGCAGCACAGCGAGCAAATCGGACCGGAGTAGGCCGGGCACATCGCGACATCGGCGCGCTCGAACGTGTTTTCGCAGATCGTGCAACGCAGCTCGGCCGCGCCTTCCGGCAAGCCGGTGGGTTGCCGCGCCAGGTAGTAGCGGCCCTGCGTCGCCCATGCAATCACAGGAGCGGTCAGGAACGCGGTGAACAGCGCGATGAAAGGCGAAAGTATCTGCGCGACGTTGCCGAATACGCCCATGAACGCGAGGCTCGATGCGATGACCGAAACGAGCAGCGCGCCGATGCCCACCGGATTGATGTCGTACAGGTGCGCGCGTTTGAATTCGATGTAGGGCGGACTGAAGCCCAGCGGCTTGTTGATGACCAGGTCGGCCGTCAGCGCGCCGATCCAGCCGGCCGCGAAATTGGCGTAGATCAGCAGGATGCTTTCGATCGCCAGGAAAATGCCGGTCTCCATCAGCAGCAGCGCGACCAGCACGTTGAACACCAGCCACACGACGCGGCCCGGGTGCGTGTGCGTCAGTCGCGAGAAGAAGTTCGACCAGGCGATGGAACCTGCATACGCGTTCGTCACGTTGATCTTGAGCTGGCAGACGATGACGAAGATGCCCATCAGCACCAGCGCGAACGTCGGTGACTTCACCGTTTGCTGGAAAGCGAGGAAGTACATCTGCGTAGGTTCATCCGCCTGCTCCACGGAGACGCCGTGGCGCAGCGCCAGGAACGCGAGGAACGAACCTGCGAGGAGCTTGAACGCGCCGATGAACACCCAGCCCGGTCCGGTGCCGAGCAGGGCAGTCCACCAGCCCACGCGGTTTTTCTGAGTGCGCTTGGGCAGGAAGCGCAGGTAGTCCACCTGTTCGCCGATCTGCGGCAGCAGCGACAGCAATATGGATGCGGCCATGCCGAACAGCAGGAAATCGATGGAGCCGTCCGCGCTGCCTTGCTTGCCGGTGTAGTGGGTCCAGTCGCCGAGGTCGGTGGGGTTCTGCCACGCGATGTAGATCAGCGGCACGAACTGCAGGAACAGCCAGATGGGCTGCGTCGCGATCTGCATGCGGCTGATCAGGCTGATGCCGTAGACGGCGATGGGGATGACGATGAGCGAACTGATCAGGTGGGCGATGGCGAGTGGAATGTCGAACAGCATCCGCAGCGCCATCGACAGGATGCTGGCCTCGATGGCGAACAGCAGGAACGTGAACGAGGCATAGATGAGCGACGTCACCGTCGAGCCCATGTAGCCGAAGCCCGCGCCGCGCGTGAGCAAGTCGATGTCGACGCCGTATTTCGCGGCGTAGTAGGCGATGGGCAGGCCGATCAGGAACATCAGCACCGAGAACGCGACGATGGCCCACACCGCGTTGGGAAAGCCATACGCGATCGTGATCGTGCCGCCGATGGCCTCGCAGGCGAGGAAGGCGATCGGCCCGAGGGCGGTGCTGCCCACGCGAAACGTCGATTTGCGGGCGCGCTCCGCCGTATAGCGCAACGCAAAGTCTTCCAGTGTCTGGCTCGCGACCCACTGGTTGTACTGCCTGCGTTCGCGAACGATGCGTTGTCGAGCACTCATCTTGAAGCGGTCCCGCGCCTTTGCGGTTCGTTGGAAAAATCGTCCCCGAGGCGCTACAGGCAAGGCATGTGCCAAGCGTCTTTTCCGCGGAGATCTGCGAGTCAACAGCGTCGCTGCAGATGCAATGCGACGTGAAGGTGCAGTAGAAATCGTGGTTGCACCGGAATGGATCAGCACGTCGTCGGCTGCGCGCCACGCTTCTTCATACCCTACCTCTCTACGTCAAATGACTCGTATCCGCCCGCGGCCGGCTTGCATAGCTTGCGGCCCCAGGGAGTCGCTGGCTCACAAAAACAATTCGGGCCAGTGCGAAGTACGCAACACCTGTCATCACTGCAGAAGGAACCCTTCATGTCTTTGCAATTGAAAACGATCCTGGGAACTGCCTTGCTAACCCTGCCCGTCAGCGTCGTCCTGGCCGACGTCACGCTGCCGGCCGTGAGCGTGGGCGCCGGTGTGCGCACCAGCTTCACCAGCACCGACTATGACTTCGGTGAGGATGTCGCCGATTTCGAGCTGAACAGCGCGCGTATCTACATCGGCGGCAAGGTCACCGACCAGATCAGCCTGATGTTCAACACCGAGTACACGCAGGGCGACGAGAAGGTGGCCGTCATCGACGCCGTCGCGAAGTTCGAATTCAGCGACACGTTCAACATCTGGGCCGGCCGCTTCCTGCCGCCGAGCGACCGCGCCAATCTTTACGGCCCGTACTACGCGAATCATTGGGGCGTCTACACGGACGGCGTGCAGGACGGCTACCCGTCCGAGACCACCGGCCGCGACGACGGCGTTGCGTACTGGGGCCAGTTCGGCATCGCGAAGGTGTCGTTCGGCGTGTTCGACATTCCCTCGACCAAGGGCGACTCGGATGTGCTCTACGCCGGGCGCGTGCAGCTCGATTTCTGGGATAAGGAAGGCGGCTACTACCTCAACGGCACGTACTACGGCGACAAGGATCTGCTCGCGATCGGCGTCGCGGCCCAGAAGGCGTCGAGCGACACCGCTTACACCGCGGATTTCCTGCTCGAGAAGAAGCTCGGCAACAGCGGCGTCGTGACGGTCGAAGCGGAATACGCGAAGTACGACGGCCTGGGTGGCTACGGCACGCCGGTCGGCGGCGGCTACGAAAAATCCGACGGCGCCTATCTGCTCGGGGCCTACATGTTCCCAGCGGAGGTGGGCATCGGCAAGTTCCAGGTGCTCGGCAAGTACGCGCAGGCGACGTATGACTTCTTCGGCACCGATCTCGACCAGGACACGATCGAGCTGAACGTCAACTACCTGATCAAGCAGTTCAACGCCCGCATCAGCCTGTTCTACATCGACACCAGCTTCGACCCGAACGTCGGCGGCGACACCAAGTCGATGGGCCTGGGCCTGCAGGTGCAGATCTGATCGCACGCGTCGCGCTTCACAACAATCATTCCACTACGAGGGAACACTCCATGCTGAATTCGAAAAGAGGCGTAAGCGGACTGGCGAAACTCGCCGCCGCCGTTGCGCTCATCGCGGCGAGCGCCGCACACAATGTCGTATTGGCCGCCGACACGATCAAGGTCGGTGTTCTTCACTCGCTGTCGGGAACGATGGCGATTTCCGAAACCACGCTCAAGGACACTGTCTTGATGCTCATCGACGAGCAGAACAAGAAGGGTGGCGTGCTGGGCAAGAAACTCGAAGCCGTCGTCGTCGACCCGGCGTCGAACTGGCCGCTGTTCGCCGAGAAGGCCGAGCAACTGCTGGTGAAGGACAAGGTCGCGGTGGTGTTCGGCTGCTGGACTTCGGTGTCCCGCAAGTCGGTGCTGCCGGTGTTCGAGAAGAACAACGGCCTGCTGTTCTACCCGGTGCAGTACGAAGGTGAAGAGTCGTCGAAGAACGTGTTCTACACCGGCGCCGCGCCCAATCAGCAGGCGATTCCTGCCGTCGACTACCTGATGAAGGACGTCGGCGTGAAGCGCTGGGTGCTGGCGGGCACGGACTACGTGTATCCGCGCACCACCAACAAGATCCTCGAGGCGTACCTGAAGTCCAAGGGCGTGAAGTCCGAAGACATCATGATCAACTACACGCCGTTCGGCCACTCCGACTGGCAGAGCATCGTCGCCGACATCAAGAAGTTCGGCTCGGCCGGCAAGAAGACCGGCGTGGTTTCGACGATCAACGGCGACGCGAACGTGCCGTTCTACAAGGAGCTGGGCAACCAGAAGATCTCGGCGGAAGACATTCCGGTCGTGGCCTTCTCGGTGGGTGAAGAGGAGCTTTCGGGCATCGACACCAAGCCGCTGGTCGGCCATCTCGCCGCCTGGAACTACTTCATGAGCGTGAAGACGCCGGCCAACGACGCGTTCATCAAGGAATGGCGCACGTTCATCAAGAACCCGAAGCGCGTCACCAACGATCCGATGGAAGCGCACGTGATCGGCTTCAAGATGTGGGTGAAAGCGGTGGAGAAGGCGAAGACCACCGACGTCGCGAAAGTGGCCGACGCGATGATCGGCCTGGAAGTGCCGAACATGACGGGCGGCATGGCGAAGATGCTGCCGAACCACCACCTCACCAAGCCGGTGCTGATCGGCGAAGTGCGCGCGGACGGCCAGTTTGACACCGTGTGGAAGACCGACGGCCTGGTGCCGGGCGACGCATGGTCCGATTTCCTGCCGGGCAGCAAGGACATCGAGGCCGACTGGGTGACGCTCAAGTGCGGCAACTACAACACCAAGACGAAGAAGTGCTCGGGCCAGAACTACGAGTGATGACGGTCCGATCCGTACTATCGGTACTGTTGGGGGTGGCGTATCGCGTTGCCCCCTCCCTAACCCTCCCCCGTGCGAAGCGCACAGGGGAGGGGACCGGACTCTCTCACCCTCCCCGTGCGAAGCGCACAGGGAAGGGGACTGGACTTTCTCACCCTCCCCGTGCGAAGTGCACAGGGGAAGAGACTGGACTCTCTCACCCTCCCCTGTGCGCTTCGCACGGGGGAGGGCCGGGGAGGGGGCGCGGCGGAGTTCTCTACTTCGCGGCGATGTTGTTCCTCTTCTCGCACGCCCCGACTCACGCCGCCGAAAACGACGCTGCCTTCTCGCAGGCCGTCGCGAACCTCGCGTCCGACAGCTTCCAGGACAAGCAGAAGGCTGTCGCTACTCTTACCGAAACGCGCCACCCGAATACGCCCAAAGTCCTGAGCGCCATGCTCGAAGGCAATCTCTACGCGCGCACCGCCGACCAACGTGTGTTCCTCGTCGAAGCAAGCGACGGGCAACTGCGGCTGTCCGATCCGCTCACACTCGCACCCGCCGGCACCGGCGCTGCCGAAGATTTTGCCAAGATCACTACGAACAACCAGCTGCGCAAGGCGCTCAAGAGTGCGATTGCCAGCTTCCGCCTGTCCGATCCCGATCCGGCCGTGCGACTCGCGGCTGTGAACGAAATGCTCCGCGCCGTCGATGCCGACGGCCTCGAGATCATTCGCGCCAAAGTGGCCACGGAAACCGACGATGACGTGAAAGACGCCATGCAAGTGGGTCTCGCGCTGGCCGATCTCGACAGTGACGACGCGGAGAAGCGGCTGGCGTCGTTGACCCGCCTCAAAGGCAGCCTGAGCCCGGACGTCTACAACCGGCTCACGACATTGGTCACACCCGCCGAGGACGGCAGTTTCGCCGAACCGGACGAGCGCGTGCGCATGGCCGCGCGTGAAGCCGTGGGCAGCATCGACTCATGGCGCAGCTTCTATTCCAGCCTGGAGACGTTGTTCTTCGGCCTGAGCCTGGGGTCGGTGCTCGTGCTCGCCGCCATCGGCCTCGCCATCACGTTCGGCGTCATGGGCGTCATCAACATGGCGCACGGCGAGCTGATGATGCTGGGCGCGTACACCACCTACGTTATTCAGTTACTCATGCCGCAGCACATCGGTGCTTCGGTGCTCATCGCCATCCCGGTCGCATTCGTCGTGGCCGGGTTCGTCGGCGTGCTGATCGAACGCGGCGTCGTGCGCTTTCTCTATGGCCGGCCGCTCGAAACGCTGCTCGCGACCTTCGGCATCAGCCTGATCCTGCAGCAAGTGGTGCGCGACGTTTTCTCGGCCAACAACCGGCCGGTGGAGACGCCGCAATGGATGGCCGGTTCGATGCAGATCAACGAGGCGCTGTCGATCACTTATAACCGGCTCTACGTCATCGCGTTCATGCTGATCGTATTCGTCGTGCTGCAGCTCGTGCTCAAGCGCACGACGCTGGGATTGAAGGTGCGTGCAGTCGCGCAGAATCGTGCGATGGCGCGTGCGATGGGTGTCAGAACGGAATGGGTGGATGCGCTGACATTCGGGCTCGGTTCCGGGATCGCCGGCGTCGCGGGTGTGGCGCTGAGCCAGCTCACGAACGTCGGGCCCAACCTCGGGCAGCAATACATCATCGACTCGTTCATGGTCGTGGTGTTCGGCGGCGTGGGCAATCTGTGGGGCACGCTGATCGGCGGCATGTCGCTCGGTGTCGTCAGCAAGATCCTGGAACCGTACGCGGGCGCAGTGCTCGCGAAGATCTTCGTGCTGATTGCACTCATTCTGTTCATCCAACGCCGGCCGCGCGGACTGTTTCCGCAGAAAGGCCGGGCGGCGGAGGGCTGACTATGACGACGTCAAGCTCACGGCAAGGGGGCATCCTGGCGATGCTCAAGAGCGAACGAGGCACCGCCGCGTTCCTCGCCATCCTCATCATCGTCGGCGTCATCGTCCCCATCCTGCACCTGGCTTTCCCCGCAGGCTCGGCACTGCACTTGTCTTCGTACACGATGACGCTGATCGGCAAGTACATGACCTACGCACTGCTCGCGATCGCGGTGGATCTCGTCTGGGGCTACTGCGGCATTCTCAGCCTCGGCCACGCGGCGTTCTTCGCGCTCGGCGGCTACGCGATGGGCATGTACCTGATGCGACAGATCGGTCCGCGTGGTGTGTACGGCGATCCGGTGCTGCCCGACTTCATGGTGTTCCTGAACTGGAAGGAGCTGCCATGGTTCTGGCACGGCTTCGACATGTTCTGGTTCGCCGCGTTGATGGTGATCGTCGTGCCGGGATTGCTGGCACTGGTCTTCGGCTGGCTCGCCTTTCGTTCGCGCGTCACGGGCGTGTATCTCTCCATCATCACCCAGGCGCTCACCTACGCGTTGATGCTCGCGTTCTTCCGCAATGACATGGGTTTCGGCGGCAACAACGGCATGACGGACTTCAAGGACATTCTCGGCTTCTCCATCAACTCGCCCGGCACTCGAGTGTCGCTGTTCGTCGCGTCGGCGGTGGCGCTGGGGCTTGGCTACTTCGCCTGCCGCTACATCACGTTGTCGCGTGCCGGCCGCGTCGTGCAGGCGATTCGCGACGCCGAGAGCCGTACGCGCTTCATCGGCTATCGCGTCGAGTCATACAAGCTGTGGGTGTTTGCGTTCTCCGCCGTGCTTGCCGGCATCGCGGGCGCGCTCTATGTGCCGCAGGTCGGCATCATCAATCCCAGCGAGTTCCAGCCCATCAACTCCATCGAGATCGTCATCTGGGTGGCGGTCGGCGGCCGCGGCACTCTGTATGGCGCGGTGGCGGGCGCGGTCATCGTCAACTACGCGAAGAGCTACTTCACGGCGGCATTGCCGGAGTTCTGGCTGTACGGCCTGGGCGCTTTGTTCGTGCTGGTGACGCTGTTCCTGCCGCGCGGCTTTGTCGGGCTGGCGGATCGCTTCAGCGCGAAGCCGCCGCGCGCGGTGCCCGCATGAACGCGTCGACAGCTATCCGCCAGAGCTGGCAGAAAGTCTTCGGCACCGGCGCGCGCAGCGACCGGCCGGTTGCCGCCGACACTTCGCATGGGACCATTCTCTATATCGAAGATCTCACGGTGAGTTTCGACGGCTTCAAGGCGCTCAATGCGCTGACACTGTACGTCGATGTGGGCGAACTGCGCTGCATCATCGGCCCGAACGGTGCGGGCAAGACGACGATGATGGACGTGATCACCGGCAAGACGCGTCCCGACGCGGGCTCAGCCTGGTTCGGCCAGACCACGGACCTGCTGATGCTCACCGAGCCGCAGATCGCCGAAGTCGGTGTAGGCCGGAAGTTCCAGAAGCCCACCGTATTCGAGCAGCACACGGTGATCGAGAACCTGATGCTCGCCGTGGCCGGCAGCAAGACTGTTTGGAGCACGTTGTTCTCGGGCCTTGCGAGCATGCAGCGTGAGCGCATCGAGCAGGTACTGGAGACGGTCCAATTGCAGCATCGACGTGACATGCGCGCCGGCATGCTCTCGCACGGCCAGAAGCAATGGCTCGAGATCGGCATGCTGTTGATGCAAGACCCGCAATTGCTGTTGGTCGATGAGCCGGTCGCCGGCATGACCCCGCAGGAAGTCGAACGCACGGCGGAGTTGCTCTTGTCGCTGGCCGGCAGGCACTCGGTGGTGGTCGTCGAGCACGACATGAACTTCGTGCGCTCCATCGCGACGAAGGTGACGGTGTTGCACGAGGGCAGCGTGCTGGCCGAAGGCAACATGGACCAGGTGCAGAACGATCCGAAAGTGATCGAAGTCTACCTGGGCGAATAGCGCATGCTCGACGTCAAATCGCTCAATCAGTTCTACGGCGGCAGCCACATCCTGTGGGACATCGACATGTCCGTGCCGACCGGCTCGTGTACCTGCCTGATGGGCCGCAACGGCATGGGCAAGACCACGCTGCTTCGCTGCATCATGGGCCTGCTGCCGGCGACCTCCGGCGAGCTGCTTTACGACGGCGTCGATCTGCGCAAGACGCCGGCCGACCAGCGCGCGCGCCTCGGCATCGGCTATGTGCCGCAGGGCCGTGAGATTTTCTCGCAGCTCACCGTGGAGGAGAACTTGCGAATCGGCCTGCCGGCGCGCAGGAACAAGGCCAAGGAGATTCCGGAATCCATCTTCGCGATGTTCCCGGTGCTCAAGAAAATGCTGCGTCGGCGCGGCGGCGACTTGTCAGGCGGTCAGCAGCAGCAACTCGCCATCGGCCGCGCGATGGTGATCGAGCCCAAGCTGCTGATCCTGGATGAACCCACCGAAGGCATCCAGCCCAACATCGTCCACGAGATCGGCGATATCATCATGCGCCTGAACAAGGAGGCGAACCTGACCGTGCTGCTGGTGGAGCAGAAGCTGCCGTTCGCACGGCGCGTCGCGAGCGAATTTCGCATCATCGACAAAGGCCGCGTGGTCGCCGCGGCGGGCATCGCCGCGCTGACGGACGAGCTGGTCCGCCAACACCTCACGGTGTAGTTTGGGCAAGGCGTAGGTTGGGCAGAGTCTTCGAAGCCCAACATCTTCGCGCGCGAGACTCGCGTACCATCGAAGACAGTTACATCGGAAGACGCAAATGAGTGCGGTGCAAGCGCCCGACGGTTGGCAGGCAGAGCTGCGATTGCAGTTCGCCCGCCGCGGCGCGCGCACATTTCTCGCGCATCGCGAGCACACCGGGCCGCTGCTGATTCAGCGGCCGTTCCACCCGGAGCCGGCCGCGTGCCATGCGTACATCGTCCATCCGCCCGGCGGCATCGTCGGCGGGGATGAGCTGCGTCTTCACGTTGCGGTGGAGCAGGGGGCTCACGTCTTGCTGACAACACCGGCCGCGACGAAGTTCTACCGCAGCGCCGGCAAGGTCGCGCGGCAGACACAGACGTTCGCGGTGAAGCAGGGCACGATGGAATGGCTGCCCCAGGAATCGATTTTCTATCGCGACGCGATCGTGCGCAGCTCGACGCAGGTGCGCTTGAGTCCGGGTGCGAAGTTCATCGGGTGGGAGATCCCCTGCCTTGGACTGCCGGCGCGCAACGAGGTATTCGACTCGGGCGATTTGCGTCTGCATTTCGAGTTGTGGCTGGACGAGTCGCCGCTGCTCATCGACCGCCTGAGAATTCAGGGCGCAAGCGCTGCTCGAACCGCTGCGTGGGGGCTTGCCGGTCACGCAGCCATCGGCACTTTGCTTGCCTACCCGGCAACCCGCGAATCGGTCGAACTCGTCCGCTCCCTTTCTCACACCCTCCCCCGGTCGCCGGGGGAGGGCCGGGAAGGGGGCACGGCCGAGTTCACCGCAACGTTAGTGGATAACGTCCTGGTCTGCCGCTGCGTCTCGAACCAGGCCGAACACATCCGCAAAGTATTCATTAAGATGTGGCAGGCGCTGCGCCCGGCGCTGCTGAACTGCCCCGCGGTGCTGCCGCGCATCTGGGCAACCTAGGTAGAGAAGTCGACGAAACGCACATGGAACTTACGCCGAGAGAAAAAGACAAGCTGCTGCTCTTCACCGCGGCGCTCGTGGCCGAACGGCGCAAGGCGCGCGGCGTCAAGCTCAACTATCCTGAAGCCATTGCGCTGATCTCCGCCGCCATCATGGAAGGTGCGCGCGACGGCAGATCGGTGGCGGAGCTGATGAGCTACGGCACGACGATCCTCACGCGCGCTGACGTGATGGACGGCATCCCGGAAATGATCGCGGACGTGCAGGTGGAAGCGACCTTTCCTGACGGCACGAAGCTCGTCACCGTTCATCACCCCATTGCCTGAGCGCCGACATGATTCCAGGTGAAGTCTTTCCCGAACCGGGCGAAATCGAACTCAACGCCGGCCGGAACACCGTGCAGGTGCGCGTCGCGAACACCGGCGACCGGCCCATCCAGGTCGGTTCGCACTATCATTTCTTCGAAACCAATGCCGCGCTGCGCTTCGACCGCGCCGCATCGCGTGGCTTCAGGCTGAACATTGCCGCCGGCACCGCGGTGCGCTTCGAGCCTGGACAGGAACGCACAGTGGAGCTGGTCGCATTCGACGGCGACCGCATCGTGTACGGCTTCAACGCAAAAGTCATGGGCAAGCTCTAAGGCGCACGCATGGTCAAGCTCGATCGACACGCTTACACCGAAATGTACGGCCCCACGACGGGTGACCGCGTGCGGCTGGGCGACACCGAACTCATCATCGAAGTGGAGCGTGACTTCACGGTCTACGGCGAGGAAGTGAAGTTCGGCGGCGGCAAGGTGATCCGCGACGGCCAGGGCCAGAGCCAGCGCCCCGCGGCGCAGTGCGTGGACACGATCATCACCAACGCGCTCATCGTCGACCATTGGGGCATCGTCAAGGCGGATATCGGCCTGAAGAACGGCCGCATCGTCGGCATCGGCAAGGGTGGCAATCCGGATGTGCAGCCAGGCGTGGACATCGTGATCGGCGCCGGCACCGAAGTGATCGCAGGCGAAGGGCTGATCGCGACGGCCGGCGGTATCGACGCGCATATTCATTTCATCTGCCCGCAACAAGTCGACGACGCGATGATGTCGGGCGTGACCACGCTGATCGGCGGGGGCACCGGCCCGGCGACGGGCACGAACGCGACGACGTGCACGTCCGGCCCGTGGTACATCGAGCGCATGTATCAGGCGCTCGAAGAGCTGCCGCTGAACTTCGGCTTGCTGGGCAAGGGCAATGCGAGCCTGCCTCTGCCGCTTGAAGAGCAGGTCGCGGCAGGTGTCATCGGACTGAAGCTGCATGAAGACTGGGGCACGACGCCGGCGTCCATCGACAATTGCCTGTCGGTAGCGGAGCGTTACGACGTGCAGGTGGCGATTCACACCGACACCTTGAATGAATCCGGCTTCGTCGAAGACACGCTCGCCGCATTCAAGGGTCGAGCGATTCACACGTATCACACGGAAGGGGCGGGCGGTGGTCATGCGCCCGACATCATCAAGGCGTGCGGCGAGCCGAACGTGCTGCCGTCGTCGACGAATCCGACGCGTCCTTACACGGTCAACACGGTCGATGAGCATCTCGACATGCTGATGGTGTGCCATCACCTCGACCCCGGCATCGCCGAGGATGTCGCGTTCGCCGAGTCGCGCATCCGCCGCGAGACGATTGCGGCGGAGGATATCCTGCATGACCTGGGTGCGTTCTCGATGATTTCGTCGGACTCGCAGGCGATGGGCCGCATCGGCGAAGTCGTTACGCGCACCTGGCAGACAGCGCACAAGATGAAGGTGCAGCGCGGTGCACTGGCCGAAGATACTTCGCGCAACGACAACTTCCGCGTGCGTCGCTACATCGCGAAGTACACGATCAATCCCGCGATCACGCACGGCATCGCGCACGAGGTGGGCTCGATTGAAGTCGGCAAACTGGCGGATATCGTGTTGTGGCGACCGGCGTTCTTCGGCGCAAAGACGGCAATGATCATCAAGGGCGGCATGATCGTCGCGGCGCCCATGGGCGATCCGAACGCATCCATTCCGACGCCGCAGCCAGTGCACTTCCGACCGATGTTCGGCGCCTTGGGCGGCGCGCGCAGTGCGACGTCGGTCAGCTTCGTGTCGCAGGCGGGCCTCGATAGCGGGATGGCGCAGCGGTTGAATCTGCGCAAGCGGCTGGTTGCGGTAAGAGGCACGCGCACGGTGCGGAAGTCGGATCTCATACTGAATGACTACCGGCCGGTTATCGAAGTCGATTCGCAAACGTATGAAGTACGTGCCGACGGGCAACTGCTGACATGCGAACCAGCCAAGGTGCTGCCGCTCGCGCAGCGGTATTTTCTGTTTTGAAATGGCTGCGTCTCGCATGTTGAATATTTCTCGCAAGCTTCACGAGCACCGCGCCACCGATGCGCGACTCACGCTGCCATTCCAGATGCGCAGCAAGAGCCGTCTGCGTACCAACCTCGATACGGGCGAGGAAGTCGGCTTGATACTCGAGCGTGGCTCGGTGCTGCGCGGTGGGGACTTGCTGTTGGCGGACGATGGCCGGGTGATTGAGATCGTGGCAGCGCCGGAAACGGTGTCGAAGGTTCTGTCCGCCGATCCTTGGCAGCTTGCGAGGGCGGCGTATCACTTGGGCAATCGTCACGTGGCGCTGCAGATGGGTCAGGGCTGGCTGCGCTATCAGCACGATCACGTTCTCGACGAGATGGTGCGCGGGCTGGGTCTTGCGGTGGAAGTCGAAGCAGCGCCTTTCGAACCCGAGGGCGGCGCCTATGGGTCGACGCCGCATCGGCACGGCAATGTCTTGTTGGCCGGCCACGGTCACGGCTGATCCCGTGAATCCGCAATTGTTTCGCGTCCTGCATCTGGCGAGCCCCGCGCTGCCCATCGGCGCGTTTCATTTCTCGCAGGCGCTGGAATACGCTGTAGAAGCAGGTTGGGTCCGCGATGAGTCCACGGCGTTGGAATGGATTGCCGGACTCGCGGAGAACGCTCTCGGCACGCTGGACTTGCCGATACTGGCGCGGCTCCACGCCGCTTGGTCGAACGAAAATCTGGCAGAAGTTCGTCGTTGGAACGCCTTCCTGATCGCCGCGCGCGAGACCGAAGAGCTGCGCGCGGAAGACCGCCATACCGGCAGTGCGTTGCAGAAAATCCTCACCGAACTAGGCGTCGTCGACCCCGCCTCGCACATTCCCGTAGGTTGGGCTATGACCGAAAGGGAAGGGCGCGCCAATTCTGAGAAGCCCAACATTCCTGGCGAACCTGCAACCAAATCACCCGACCGCTGCGGCTACGCTGCAATGTTCGCACTCGCTTGCGCCCGCTGGTCCGTCCCCGCCGCCGAAACCCTCCAGACATACGCTTGGGCCTGGTCCGAAAACCAGGTTCTCGCCGCGATCAAGCTGGTTCCATTGGGCCAAACCGCGGGCCAGCGCATGCTGCATGCCCTCATTCCGCGCCTTGCGGCGATCAGCGCCAGCGCCCTGTGCCTGGACGATAACGACCTGGGCGTCTGTGCCGTAATGCACGGAATGGCCAGCGCGCGCCATGAATCGCAGTACACCAGGCTGTTCCGGTCTTGACCTTCCAGGCCCACCACGGCGCAGTGTTATCATCCGACGATGAACCGCGACCTAGACAAGCTGCGCCGGCGCCCGTTTTTCTTTCCGCTGGTCGTGCCCATACTGGTGTTCATCGCGCTCGTGGCCGCGGCCGCGTGGATTTTCGACGCACGTGCGACGACAGTGGTCGTCATCGTGCGCCATGCGGAGGCCGAAGTCGGTTCGGATCCCGATCCGGGCCTGAGTGTCGACGGCCGCGAACGCGCGGCGCGGCTAGCGAAAATGCTGTCCCAGGCCAGGCCGGTGCGCGGCATCGACGCTCTTTTTACGTCGGAACTCAAGCGGGCGCAGCAGACGGTAACACCGCTCTCAGAGACGCTCGCCCTGCCTGTCAGCGTGGTTCCGACCGCGGCCTGGAAAGATCTGCCGCACCGGATTCTGCGCTCGCATCGCGGCGAATATGTGCTGGTCGCCGGCAATACGAATACGATACCCGCGCTGGTGCACGACCTGAGCGGTGAAACTGTCGCACTGCGCGAGGACGAGTACGACGCCATGTTCATCATCTTCGTGCCGCAGATTGCCAAGGCGAAAGTGGTGCGCGTCCGTTATTGACCGGCTCCAGCCTGTCCGTGCCGATCGCGGCCGGCGAGCTTTTGTCAGGGATTTGGCAGGGGATTTACCTCTGGGAACACCGCCTGGCGCCACGACCGCGAGGTCATAGTCACGGTACCGGTTGACAAGTAAATGCGCGGGCAGGGATTTGCGGCTTGCCAGTCCAAAGCCTGATGCTACAATTCGCCCGCTTCCAACGGTGGGGCCGTAGCTCAGCTGGGAGAGCGCCTCGTTCGCAATGAGGAGGTCAGGAGTTCGATCCTCCTCGGCTCCACCAATTCACCGTTCGCTGACGTCCGCCAGCGTTCGAAGAAGCAAAAAAACTCTGCAATTTGGCTGATTTCGCCGCCAGATGGGCTAGTTCGATCCGCCGCGCCACTTGGTGAGGTACGGGAGTGCAAACAGGTACAGACCGGTGAGCAAGAGCAAAGCAAGCGGGGCCAATGGAGAATAGGTAATCCAGTCGGGAGGTGCCCCTTGCGCCCTCACTACGAAGTTGGCGACGACAGTCAACGTAAAGGCAATCGACAACCAGCGATGAATCTGCCGGATCCAGAAATTGGAGGAAGTGCTCATTCGCTTTTCACCTGCTCAACGGCGCGTCTCGATCATCTTCCACCCGTTTCCCGACGGGTCGCGGAAACCGGCATCCACAGTGCCGTAACGATCCGCCGGCTCCTGCGTGAATTCCACGCCCTGGGCACGCATCCGATCGTAAGCGGCGCGACAATCGTCGACGACCAGCACGAGAGGTGGCATCGCACCTTTGGCAACCATTGCGCGCAGCGTCTGCGCAGTTGCTGCGTCGTGAACCGGCGGGCCTGACGCGAACAAGCCGAGCTGGAAAAATGGCTGGTCCGGATGCTGTACTGTCAGCCATCGATAGTCGCCATTGCGCGCATCCGTGTGGACGCGAAAACCGAGTTTGTCGACATAAAACGTGAGCGCCTCATCCTGATTTAGCACGTAAATGCCTACGACTTGGATACCCTGATTCATTGGACCTCCTGAAGTTGGATTCCTTTTTACCGCCAGCCGAGCGGCGTCGCTTCTCCAAAACTGCGGTTGTGAGATTGGGCCGGTGCGCTGCGCTGAGGATGCAGGCGGGCACGCGACTGAGTTCGCGCGAAGCAGCACGTGCGTGTAGACGGGCCGCGCTCGGCGTAGCGCCGGTGATGTCGCAAAATATGCGCCCGAACGTGCCTAGGCTGCGCCAGCCCGTGTGCAAGGCGATCTCGGTAACGGACAGGTCGCTGTCGCGCAGTAGCGCAATGGCCCGCTCGATGCGCCGCGTGAGCAGGTACCGGTGCGGCGGCACGCCGAAAGCCTCCTTGAATGATCGCGCGAAGTGAGCTTCGGAAACGTGGCTTACACGTGCAAGCCGGCGAACGGGCCAGTCTTCGTGCGAGGCGGCGTCCATCCGGTCCTTCGCGCGCAGCAGACGTCGCAATAGCTCGGGACTCTGGCTTACAGGTTCTCCACTCATGCTGCTTTCGGATCCACGATAGGGAGCATTTGATTCTCTGGCCGATAGCTAGCTCGCCCCAAATGGCGCGCGTTCACATCGCGTCTCCAGGACATCTCCACCCAACAGGTTATAGAACGCCGCCGGCGTCCGGGCATTCCTATTGGTACTAACGGCCTCATCGACGCGTAAGCCATTGGAAATACAAAATCCTTTTGCTGAGCTGTCAGTATAACAATGCAAGGAAGGCTGACGGCACTAGATGATTTCGATCCGCGCTGGTGTCCATTGTCGTGGACCGGCTTGGGATTCGCGGACGCCATGTCACATTAGGTGTACGTGGGTCGTCTTGGTTGGACGAAAGGCTGGGAGGCATGATGCTGAGAAGAATAACCGCCGGGCTACTGGGAGGTCTGCACGCATTCAATGGCGTCTTCATGCTCTTGGATGGCCAGCGCTGGTACAGGATCACACCCGGCGTGGCCTCGACCGGCCCATTCAACGCCCATTTTGTCGCGGATGTGGGAGTTGCTTTCATCGCCGCGGGCCTGGCCTTACTGGCGCTGAGTTGGCGGATTCGGTATTGGCCCGCAGCGTTGGCCGGCGCTGCCTTCCTCGTCTTCCACGCGCTGATCCATTGCGTCGACTCTGTGCGGCATTCCCATGACTTGATGTCCACAGTCTGGATCGCGTTACTGGCCGCCCTGGCCCTATGGGCTGCAGTACCTGGCAAACAGGATGCGTAATTACTTCATCCGACGAACGATACAACGCATGGGCAGGCGCTATGACTACGACCCGAGCTACATGCTCTACCTGCTGGACGAAGCGCCGAAGGCGTTCTGGAAGTTTATGCGAGCCAGCGCATTGTCCAAGCACCGCGAGCATGCGCCGGTCGAGGCGGCGTTCACCGTGAGGCTTCTGGCGACGATGACGGAAGATTGTGGTCCGTGCGTGCAACTGCTTGTGCACCATGCGACGGACGCAAGAATGGCCTCTGATCAGATTGAAGCCGTCCTGACCCGCGACCCGAGTGCTATGAATCCGGTGGTTACGCTTGCTTACTGCTACGCTGATGCGGTTCTGAATCGTCGTCCCGATGTGGGCGATGCGCGTGAAGCGGTGCGCAGCCGCTGGGGCAACAAGGGGCTGATCGATCTCGCGCTGAGTATGCAAGGCGCGAGGCTTTATCCAATGATCAAGATCGCCTTGGGCTACGCCGTCGAATGTCAGCACTTCCGCTTGGAGGGACGCCGGATTGAAGTCCGGAAACAAGTCGCTCCATGACGTCGACAGTACCATTCGAGGCGCACCGAGGCCGCTTGCTGGGTCTCGCCTACCGGATGATGGGCAGCCGGAGCGATGCGGAGGACATCGTGCAGGATGCCTGGCTCAGATGGACGCAGGCCAAGGCCACGCAGATCAAGAACGACGAGGCCTTTCTCACGACGATCGTCACGCGGCTATGCTTGGATCGACTCAAGCTCGAACGCATCCGGCGCCGTTCATACATTGGACCATGGTTGCCCGAGCCCATCGTGGACGCGGATGCTTTGAGTGCACAGACCGCGACCGAGCTCGCCGACAACCTTTCCTACGGACTGCTGTTGGCGCTTGAACGTTTATCGCCGTTGGAGCGTGCAGCCTTCCTGCTGCACGATGTATTCGACAGGCCCTTTGCGGAACTGGCTGCCACCCTCGAACGCAGCGAAGTCGCCGTCCGTCAGCTGGCCACGCGAGCCAGGAAGGCAGTGCGCGAAGCAAGACGTTGCCATCCCCCGGCACCTGGAAAACATGAGGAGCTGTTGACTGCGTTCATGATAGCTCTGCGCGACGGAGACGCAGGCCGACTTGAGGCTGTGCTTCGCGAGGACGCTGTGTATATCAGCGATGGAGGAGGCCGCAAGCCTGCCGCGACCAAACCGCTCAAGGGTGCCCACCGCATAGTACGCTTGTTGATCGGAGCGGTGCGCGGATACGCGCGCACCGGAGGATCGCCCTCTGCGGTGCCTAAAATGATCAACGGCAGCTGGGGATTTCTCCTTTACAGGGATGGCGTCTTGCACGGGGTGCTCACAATTGAGGTCGATGGTGAGCGTATTGCCGCGGTCTATCAGGTGAGTAACCCTGAGAAGCTCTTGGCACTGGCGCACTGAAGCTTGACTACCAATCGAGGCGTCGAGCTGCCAGTTTGCTTACTGACCTCGGCTCCAGCACTTCACTTTCGCTGGCTTTCGCCCAAGTCCGGCGAAACACAAAACTCTGCAATTTGGCTGATTTCTCGATGCTCGTGCATGGCGAACTCAAAGTGAAGCCTGTCGATCTCCCGATTGAGGCGGGTGTGCAGGATCAATCTCGGTGCAGATTGCAGTCATGACAGCACTGGTGCTCGGAGTCGAACCACCGTGGGGTGGCGACAGGACACGCCAGGATTACGCTCAGCAATCCCGATTCGGCGCGGAGAGCCGGCGAAAGAATTACCTTGAACGGACGGATCACTGAGACACGATCAGCACGGGCCCGAAGCAGGCACTGCTTCGGATTTGCGAGCGAAGACGGCGCGCTAACTCCGGCGGACGCCCTTCACCTTGGCTGTGCCGAACACGCCAAGCTTGGCCGTGCCCACCATCTCGTCGCCAGTGACGGCAACGTCAAAGCTCAAGGTCAGCGTCATGGGCTTGGTGACGTCCATCTGCCAGGACCAGTCATCGCCTTTGATCTTTCCGTTCTTGATCATCAGGACGCCCGTGGGGCCATCGACACGGCCGCTCAGGCGCGCGCCATCTCGCACAAGCTGCGCATTAAGCTCTTGCGGGCCGGCTGGTGTCTGCATCGTCAGCGCCCAGATTTCAGCATCTTCGAGAGGTGCCGCTTCCGGCGCTGCTTTCGGTTTGCGCGCGACGCGGCTGGCCCCCGGCGCATAAGCCGGCATCGTATCCCAGCCGCGCGTGGTGGAACTCGGGGATAGCTTCGCCTGGTTCATATCAACCTCCCACTCGGGGAAGCGCGTAAGGATTTCGTCAAGCGCCACACGTCCCTCGATGCGCGCCAGCGCGTTGCCGAGGCAGTTGTGGAAGCCAAAGCCGAATGTGAGGTGTGGGACGCGTTCGCGATGAATATTGAACGCATCGCCGTTTACGAATTTGCGTTCATCTCGGTTTGCAGCGCCCACCAGTGCGAGCATCGAGGCGCCGGCAGGAATTTTCACTCCGTGAATCGAAACGTCCTTGGCGACATAGCGCGCAACCGATGGACCTGGCGGCTCGTAGCGCAGGATTTCTTCGATGCTTTGATTGATCAGGCTGCGGTTTTCGTAGATTTGCCGCCTTTGATCGGGATGTTCGGCCAGGAGCTTTCCGGTCCAGCCAATCAGCCGGTTGGTGGTCTCGTTGCCGGCGCCGGCAAGGATGTTCACGAAGACCAGTATTTCGGTGCGCGACAGCGTCCGGGTCTTGCCTGTTTCATCGACGTACTCGGCACGAAGCAGCTCCGTCATCAAATCGTCCGATGGATTTTTTTCGCGCCAATCGATGTAGTCATCGAAATGATGGCCGATGAAATCCTTACCCTCCATGTCCATCGGCTTGCCCGGCTCCGCATACAGCGAAGCATCCACATGCTGCTGCACCGATTTCAGATCCTGCTCCGGAATGCCAAGCAACATGCCGATCACGCGGATCGGCATCTCCTCGCCAAGGTCGGCAATGAAATCGAAGGCGCCGCCTTCCACGAGCGGAGCGAGCGCCTTGGCGCAATAGGCGCGAATCTGCGGCTCCAGTGCAGACATCTTCTTGGGGGTAAACACGCGCGAGAGGATCGTCCGGTGAATCGTGTGCAGCGGCGGGTCTTCCGAGATGAACATGCCCTTGGGCACGGCAACCTTGTTCTTGATGTGTTCCAGCACCACGCCATGTCCCGAAATGAAAGTATCGCGGTCACCCAAGACTGCTTGCACGTCCTCATAGCGGCTGACGGCGTAAAAATCGTATTTCTCGTTGTAATAGACGGGGGACTCCTCCCGCAGTCTGGTGAAGACGGGATAGGGATTGGGATAAAGCTCCTGATCGTAGGGATCCCAGTAAAGCGGTGCAGCTTGCACGGTCGTGTCAGCCAATTTTGTCCCCTCTTGCACTCACGGCGGGCAGCGGTGCATAAAAAACTACAGCATACAAACGCAGCCGCACAGTTTTCACCATGCGGCTGCGCAAGGTCTTCGCGGACTACGCGATGGCGCGCGCGCGCCAGAGATCTTCCTGCATCAAGGCATGAATTTCGGGAATGCGCGATTGCTCTTCGGGCGGGGCAAGGTACTGGCCGCGCTTATCGAAGTGCGCAACGAGATCGCCCTTCACCTTGGGGTGCTCGCCAAAGACTTCGCCGTCCGGAATGCCGATGCGGTCCGCAATGGCGTTTAGTTTCTTCTCGTCCAAGCCCAGAATGCGAATGGCGTTGCCGCCCATGATGGCGCGCGCCTCATCTTGCGGAATGCCGCTTAACGCATCGCGCAGCCACGGAATGGTGTTCGGCCAGGTGCCTTCCGCGTGCGGATAGTCGCGCCCGAACGCCAGCCGATCGACGCCCAGGTCGTGCCGCAGGTTCACTTCGCATTTGCGGATGAACGAGAGGCCGTTGATGCAATTGCTACGATAATATTCGCTCGGCTTATGCCTGGCCGGCAGATCGGCCTTGTGCGTCTCGTATTGCTCATCGAGATATTTGAACGTCGGCCCCATCCAATCGCCGTAAATCTCGCTGAGAACCAAGCGCAACTTGGGGAAGCGATCAAACACGCCGCCCATCATGATCTGCCACATGGCGCGGCGCGGCTTGACGCTGGAAAACACCTTGCCCTGGAAGAACTCGGCGCTCAACCGCTCAACCGCCTCTTCCATGCCGCCTTTTTCCTTCTCTATTTGCTTGCGAATGCGGTGGAAGATTGCGCCAAGCTCGGCTTGGCGCTCGCCTTGGCCGGCATGCATCCAAAGCACCAGGCCACGCTCTTGGCAGCGCGCCCAGAACGGATCCCAGTACTTGTCGAACAGCGGCGGAAGGGGATACGCAACATAGCCCGGCAGCGTCACCGCCTTGAAGCCGTGATCGGCAATCCAATCGACATATTCAAGGCGTTCCTCCATGTCGCGGAACGGGGCAGCGCCCATCATGCTGATGAGATAGAGTCGATCCGGGTCAGCCCCAAACATCGCATGGAGCCAGCGGTCGTACGCCTTTACGCCGGCCTGACATATCTCCATCGTGTAGTCGGTGTTGGATGACTGGAAGAACAAACCACAGGCGCGGGAATCACCGTTGTGAATGAACTCAGCCGCAATGCCCTCGCGATCCATCTGTTCGATCCGAACGTCGCGATCCCACAATCCCTTGAAGCCGCCGTTACGGACAATGTGCTCTGTATCGAACACGTCGAGGCTATCGGCGCCATTCGTGCGTTCGGCGAAGCGCTTCATGATGCCAGTATAGAGCTGATTTTCGACGGTCAGCTCCGGCAGCCGATCATGGAAGCGCTTGTCGAGAAATTTCGGCCATGCTTCCGGCGGCATCTGCGCATGCGCATCGAGAGATACGATGATCAGCTTTTTATCCATTGCGGTTCTCCCAAGTTCGGATGAGTTAAGCGTCGCTTTCTGCGCTTGGAGCCGATATTATCAAAACTGGACACGGTGTCCACTTGTTTCGGACGCGATGTCCACTTAATTTAGTGACCCTAGGGCGCTCGGTTTGGCGCCGCGGTTGAGGAGGATTCATGGCTCTAAGCGACTCGCCAAGCACAGAACTCAGACGAGATGCGCGTGACCGCCGCGAGCGCATTGTCCGCGCCGCCATGGAGATTTTCCGGAAGGAGGGCCTGAAAGTCCCGCTGGAGCAGATCGCCGACCGAGCCGGCGTCGGCCGCGCCACACTCTATCGGAACTTTCCCGATCGCGAGGCGCTGCTGGAAGCGACGCTGCAAGTGACGATCAATGAACTCGCCGAGAAGATTCAGCAATGGGGCGATCGCAGCGACACCTTCTTTCTTGCGATCCGAGCGATGGCAGATCAGGGCCTGTCTGCAAGCTGTTTCGACTTCATGGTGCCGCTGCACCGGCACGACCCAGCCTTCACGCAGCGCGTCCGCGGCAGCTTTGAGAGCATTTTGCTCGAGCCGCTGACGCGCGCAAAAGCGGCCGGGCTGGTGCGCGAGGATTTCGCGCTCGAGAATGTTTATCTCATGATCATCATGGTCGCCGCCGGCGGCCTACAAGATCTTGAAGGCGACACTGTCGCCGGCATGAGTCGGGCGATCGACCTCCTCGCTCTTGGTTACGCGCCGCGAAAAAAAGATCCTCCCAAACGTCGCACGCAGCGTCTCCGGCGGTGACAGTGACGGCAATATCGGCCTGCAGTAGCTCACCGCAGGAGGCGAGGGAGATCAGCGGCACGATGGATGAGCTGATCAAGATGTTGAGCTCTGATGTTTTCACGCCCGAGTTATTCGCGAGCACCAAGCCTCGTCGAGCCATGTAGCAGATAATGATGAGCACCCATAGCATGATATGGGAGATTGGCAGGTCGGCGGCGCGCTGCGTCGACGATTGCAACGGGTCTGTGTCGATACTTCGAACGGCTTGAAATCACTAATCACTAGCGATGAACTTCCACCAGCAGCCTGTCGGACTTAGGATCGATTTACTGCTACGAACACATAAGTCCGACAGACTGCCGGGTCACAGAGGGGGAGTGGTCGCAACCAACCAAACGCGCCTGGTTCGGCAACAACGTAAGCAGGGAATCAAGTAAATATGGACGCCAATTGCACAGGGAGAAGTTCAATGGATCCGCATGAATTCATGAATGGCGCGCGCAACCTGCCAATTAGAAAGTTGAAGATGCTGCTTGTAAGTTCGCTGCTCTTAGTAGCAGCGACGATATGTGGTTCGGCGTATGCAGCTGTCGGAACATGGGGAGCAGCGCCAGAGACTCCGAACGAGGATTTGAGCATCATCGGGGCACCGTTTACCTCACGGAGCTTCAACAACGAAACAGTTCGGCAAATCGTCCGGGTGAGTGCCGGCGGCCTGATGGTGCAGCTGCGTTTGTCGAACGAGTTTGGTTCCACGCCGCTGCTCGTCGGCGAAACCCGCGTGGCCGTCGCGGGGCTGGCGGGCGTCCTCGTTCCGGGAACGGATCGCCGCGTGACCTTCCTGGGCCAGACGAGCGTCGTCATTCCGGCGGGCAAGGCAGCGCTCAGCGATTTTGTCGTTCTCAACGTGAATGATCGCTCGCAGCTCGCTGTGAGCATGTGGTTCCCGCAGCCAACGTCGAACACGGTGTGGCATCCATTTGCCCAGGCATTGAGCTTCACCACCCTCGGCAATACCACGGCGGCGCCCGCAACGCTTGGCGACCTGACGCTGCATCGATTCGTCCTGAGCGCCGTGAACGTCCTGCCGCCGAAGCTCAACGGGGCGATCGTGGCCTTCGGTGATTCGCTGACCGACGGCAACGGCTCGACGTACGATCTCAACAAGCGCTTTCCCGACCAGCTAGCGGACAAGTTTGCAGCCGCTAACGGTGGCGCCCTCAACGTTGCAGTGGTGAATTCGGGAATCGGCGGTAATCGCCTGCTGCGGGACTTTCTCGGACAGGCCGGCGTGAATCGCTTCAAACGCGACGCGCTGGGCGTTCCGGACGTCAAGAAGGTCATTGTGCTGGAAGGCATCAACGACATCGGCTTTTCCTACTACTTCCCAGCGGAAACCGTGACGGCTGCAGACCTGATCGCGAGTTATCGGAAACTCATAGCGGCAGCGCATGCGGCCGGTGTGAAAATCTATGGCGGCACGCTTACGCCGTTTGCCGACGCGTTCTACTTCTCACCCGAACGGGAGGCGATCCGCCAAGCCGTGAACCAGTGGATCCGCACATCGGGCGCGTTCGATGCCGTCATCGACTTCGACGCGGCGGTACGCGATACAGCGAATCCGCAAAAACTCCGACTGTTGTTCGACTCTGGGGATCACCTGCATTTGAACGATCTAGGGTACGGGGCCATGGCGGATGCGGCTTATAACGTGGTGAAGTAGTCGAGTATTTTACTACTCGCAACCGGACGACCGCCCCCGCGGAGGTCGTCCGGTAATTGCTCAGGCCAACACGACAGTCATCCACGGGACGGCGTCACGTCCCGCCAGTTTTAAGATGGACTCATTTGCAAACGTGCCTGAACCGTAAAAGAAACTGGACGACAATGTCCACTTTGCTTAGATTGTGCGCTGATAGAAGGTAGGGGCGCGATAGCGTCAAGCAATTTGCATCACGAAAGGCAAAGCCATGCTCGCCGAAACAATCGAATTTGAGATCCGCGATCTTAAGCCGCTGATCGGCGCAGAGATCCGTGCTGACAAAGACACGCTGCTGAGCGGAAAGTACGCCACGCGAATTCGGGAATTGCTTGAACAACGTAGCGTGTTGCTTTTTCCACAAGTCGGCTTCACCAATGATGAGCAGAGCGCTTTCACTCAAACGCTCGGGACGCAGGCCTCGGAATATAACGGCAGGCCGAGCGAAGGCGGCACGCTGCAACCGATCTTCAAAGTCAGCCTCGACAAGAAGGTCAATCCGCTGGCGGCCGAAGGCCTCAAGAGCTCGTTTTACTGGCATCTCGACGGCTCACTGCACGAAACGCCGATCCTTGCGTCGCTGCTCACGCCGGCGAAACTCTCGCCAACAGGCGGGCAAACCGAATGGTGCAACACCTATGCGGCGTATGACGCGCTTTCCGAGGAGGATAAAAAGTCCCTCGAAGGCTTGAAGGCCGTGCACGCAAATTGGCAGCGCGACAGCTTTGTCTATCCCGAACCGTCTTATGAACATTTCAAGGCCGCGAGCTCGGCCGTATCTGACCGCGAGCAGCCGCTGGTGTGGAAACATCGTTCAGGGCGCAAGTCGCTCGTGATCGGCCTCACCGCAGCTTATGTGGTCGGCATGGCGCCGCGTGAAAGCCGCGACTTGCTGATCCGTCTGCGCGATTGGGCGACGCAGCCGCAATTCGTCTATCACCATGAATGGACCATGGGCGACCTCGTCATGTGGGACAACACCGGGACGCTGCATCGCGCGCTGCCTTATGATGCCGAATGCGGGCGCCTCATGATCCGCACCATGCTAGCCGGCGAAGAACCTTTCGCCTGATTCTGCGCGCTGTTTCCTGAGGGGAGATCGAGATGGAAGAACTACGCTTCGACGGCAAAACCGCGATCGTCACCGGCGCGGGCGGCAATCCCAGCCTCGGTCGAGCGCACGCCATGCTGCTCGCGGCGCGCGGCGCCAATGTCGTAGTCAACGATATCGGATCCAAGCACGCGCCAGGTCCGGCGACAGCTCAAGGCGTTGTCGATGAGATCAGAGCGCTTGGCGGCAAGGCCGTTTCTGACGTCAACTCGGTCGCGACCAGCCGCGGCGCCCAAGCGCTCGTTCAAACCGCTCTCGACGCGTTCGGCGGCGTGGACATCGTGATCAACAATGCGGGCGTCTGCATCAACGCAGCCTTCGATGAAATCACCGACGCCGACATCCAACTTCAGATCGATGTGAATCTCATGGGCCCGATCTGGGTGTCTCGCGCGGCTTGGCCACACATGAAGAAAAAGAGCTATGGCCGGATTGTCAACATCGTCTCCGGATCGATGTATGGTTTCGCGCTGCAAGCGGCCTATGCGGCGAGCAAAGGCGGCTTGTACTCGCTGACGCGCGGCATGGCGACAGAAGGCAAGCGCCTGGGCATCAGGGTCAATTCAATCGCGCCTGGCGCGTTCACGCGCATGGTGATCGGTTCGCAGGAAGAAGATTGCCTCACCTTTCAAGGTACGAAGGCGCGCATGCCAGCGGAGGTGGTTTCGCCTGCGGTCGCCTTTTTGGCGCATGAGAATTGCCCGGTGAACGGAGAATGCTTCGACGTCATGGCCGGAAATGTGCGCCGCATTTATATGGCGCAGACGAAGGGTATTTCGGAACCCCAGATCACAATTGAAAAGATCGCGGCCCGCTGGGATGCAGTCATGGCGGGGACTTCGTCCGATATCTTCCTCGTCGAGGCCTTCGACGGGTTCCAACGTCATGACAAACCCTACGATCCGAGCAGGCGCGCAGTCTGATCAAAACGCGGCGCATGGAGGAACCATGGACGACATTCAGAGGCTTATCGCGCTTCAAGACATAAGAGCGCTCATGGCGCGGCGCGTTCGCTGCCTGGATGAAAAGGATTGGATGGGCTTTGCGGATTGCTACGCTGAGGATGCGATCTCCTACTCGCTGAGCGCGAACGGCGAAACCGGCGTGCGCGGCAATAGGGTGATCGCCGAAGGCGTGAAAAAAGCGCTGGAAGGCGTCGCCACCGCACACAATCTGCACGAGCCCGAAATCCAGCTTGTCTCCGAAGACAGCGCGACGGCGATATGGCCGCTCAACGATCTATTGTCCTGGGAGAAGGAGGGCAAGCGCTATTGGTTGCGCGGCTATGGCCACTATCGCCAGGTTTACAAAAAAATCGGCGGCCGTTGGCTGATCACCGAACATCGCCTGACCCGACTCATCATGGAGCATGGCAATGAGGCGCCGGCGCCGATGGTCATTCCCAATAGGTGAAGCGCCGTGGAGTCATGAAAATCGGTTGGATCGGCCTCGGTGAAATCGGCACGCGCATGGTCAAGCGCCTGCTCGCCGCCGGCCACGAAGTCACGGTATATGCGCGCGGCGCAGGCTTGGAAGAAGCGAAAGCCGCAGGCGCCAGCACCCAAAGCGATTATGCAGCGCTCGCCGCAGACAGTGAAATACTGACAGTGTGCGTCTACGCGGACGAACAAGTACGCGGCATCTTGTTCGAGAACGGCGCGCTTGGGGCGATGCAGCCCGGTTCAATTCTCGCAATTCATACAACGGGATCGCCCACCGTTGCGCTCGAAGCGGGCGAACGCGCGCCCGCCGGCGTGAGCGTACTCGACGCCACTTTCAGCGCCGGCCCTGATGATGTTTCCTGCGGCAAGGCGGTGATGATGGTCGGGGGCGACGTCGAAACACTGGAAAAGGCCAAGCCGGCCTTTGGCGCCTATGCGGGAGAAATCCACCATGTTGGGCCGCTCGGCGCTGGCCAAACCATCAAGCTGTTCAACAATCTCTTGTTCGCAGCTAATTTGATGAACACCGTTGAGCTGTTGCAGCTTGCCGAGCGCCAAGGGCTCGACACCAAAACGATCGCCAAGGTTCTGCAGGGCTGCAGCGGTGGAAGCTATGCGATGCGCCTGTTCCAGGCGGTGCCCGTCGACGAAATGATGACGAGAGCGCGTCCCTATCTGGAAAAAGACGTGAGCACCGCGATCGAGACCGCGAAAGAAGGCGGCCTCGATGTCAGCGCCTTCGTCGCAACGCAAGCCTATTTCCAGCCACGGAAATAAGCCGCTCATGGCCGAGATTCATCGAGGCGGCGGCTCTGATCGCTGAAGCCAATCTTGCTACAGCGCTGCCGTGCCGCCGTCGACGGGGATGGTGAGGCCTGTCACTCCGCTCGCGGCATCGGAACAGGCCCAAAGACACGCATCGGCTGTTTCGCTGGGATCGATCATGCGTTTCATCGGCAGACGTGCGGCTCTGTTTCGCCGTGTCTCTTCGTCGGGGAAAGCCACGAGAATCGGTTTGGTTGCGGTGAGGCCGGGCGCGATGACGTTCACTCTGATTCCATCCGCTGCGTAGGCGACTGCCGTGTGGCGCGTGAGCTGCACTACGCCGGCCTTGGCCGCCGAATAAGACGGGCCGGCGGCGTCCGAGTAGCGTATCCCCGCGAGCGAAGTGAAGTTGACGATTGCGCCGCCGCCGCGGGGCAACATGGCTTGAATCTGATGCTTCATCCCAAGGAAGCAGCTGGTGAGATTGAGATCGTTCGTGGCGCGCCAGGCTGCAATATCGGTTTCGTGAATGCGGCGCGTGGTTTTGTCTCCGCTGCCGATGCCGCCGACATTGTTGATAGCAATGTCCAAGCGATTGTTGAGCGACACGGCAGCAGCGACCAGCGCCTTGACCTGAGCCTCATCGGTCGCGTCGCTGACGACGAAGCGTATGTTGGCACCCTTGTCGCGCAGTTCCTTTTCCAAGGCGCGGCCGGCTGCTTCTTGCAAATCAGAGAACACGATGTCGCCGCCGGCAGCGGCGAGTTTGCGGACGATGGCTTCGCCGATTCCACCGGCTCCACCCGTGACCAGCGCGGTCTTGCCGGAAAAATTCCAAATCGCGGTACTCATTGCAGGCTCTCTGTCGAGGTTTCGAGAGTGGGAACCGTCATGAACGCTCCGCCATCGGCATGAACCATCATTCCTGTTACATACTGCGTATCGTCGGAGCCCAGGAAAACCGCGGCGCCGCCGATATCTTTCACCACGTCGCCCACGCGTTTCATCGCCGTGACAGAGACACGAAAATCCACCTCGGCGGGATTGCGCGCGCGGCAGGCTTGAAAGCCGGGAGTATTCGCGAACGGAACCAGCATATTGGCACGAACCGGACCCCATTCGGCCGCCACGGCGCGCATGAGGCCGTGACGTGCGTGATAACTAATCGTGTAATCGCTCCAGCCGCCTTCGGAATAGTAGCCGGCAAGAGAGTAAAGAAAGATGATGCTCGAGTTTCCACCGGCGCGCAGCGCAGCCTCGCAAGCCTGAAGCGCCACCAGAGATTGCGCAATCATTCCGCCTTGCGTTCGGCAAAGCCGATCGAAGGTGAGCTTGGATACCGGAACCCAGCTTTTCTCCTCCGGAATATCGGCACCGGCCAACACCAGGATATCGAGCGACGACCCTACCGCCGCCTGGATTGCGGCTTTATCCGAGTCGCTATGCGCGCCGCTGATTTCCACGGTCTTGAAGTTGCTCAGCTTCGCCGCATCCTTGAGCGAGGCCTTGTCGCTCGCAACGATTACCAGTGCGCCTTCGGTCGCGTAACGCGTTGCGATACCCAGTGTGATCGGATCAGCGCCGACGATCAGCGCTTTTTTATTCTGCAAGCGGTTCATTGCGACGTCCACTCTTCTGTCGAGGAATACGTTCGACGCAGATACAAGCCGCCGCCGCTGCCATCGAAAGTTTGTCCGGTGATGAAGCGCGCCTCTTCGGTGACGAGGCCAAGGATCAAACTGCCCAGATCGTCCTGCGGATCGCCAACCCGCTTGAGCGGGTTGAGCGCAGTCAAAGCCTGCGCCGCGTCGGGATTGTCAGCGGCGTATCTGTCCCAACCTTTCGATTTCGAATGGGGCGCAACGATGTTGACGTTGATGTTGTAGCGCCCCCACTCATTGGCGGCACTGCGTGTCAACGCTTCGAGCGCAGCCTTGTTGGCACCGTAATCGCTGAGATTGGGAGGCGCCAACCAGGCCCAGCCGGATGTCATGTTCACGATGCTGCCGCCGCCCTGATCCCGCATGGTGGGAAACGCGCGCTGCATGGCCCATTTGGTTGCGAATAGCCCTGACTCCAGCGCATGGCGATATTGCTGATCCGGCTTCGTCAAGATCGGCCCGATAGGAACAAAACCTTGCGCATTGTTCACGAGCGCGTCGAGGCGGCCAAAGCCAAGTGCCCGATCGATGACGGCCTCGATCTGTTCCTTCACGCTGATATCGGCCTGAACGAAGCAGACTTCGCCGCCCGCGGCCATCTCCCTTAGGAGAGCTTCGGTTCGAGCGCCCGCTTCAGCGCGGCGCGCGTTGAAGATCACTGTCGCACCTTCCGTCACGAACCGTTTGGCGGTTCCCAGCCCGATACCGGACGTGGCACCCGTCACTACGGCAACTTTGCCTGCAAGCCTACCCGACATTGGCGTATCTCCCGATTCATATCGGCAGGATAAACACTCGACTCAGGTAAGACCAGTTGGCTGCCGAGCCGAAATCAGGGCGCAGCGACTCGGCGCCCTGGCGCGATCCCAGGTAGGGACTCGGCTGCTGGCTACGTCTGCCTCAATAGCGGGGTCCAATGGCGGAACCGGCTTTTGCATCCGCACTCTCCCAATCAAGCAGGCCGTGGAGATCCTTATGTTGGCGCGCTCAACGCTTCGGTCCCTGTTCTTGTCCACGGCCTTGCTCAGCGCAAACCTGCTGCATGCCGCAGAACCCTTCCAATTGGAAGAGGCCAGTATCCAAAGCATTCAAAGCGCTATTCACTCAGGCGCAACGACTTGTAAACAAGTGGTGGGAGGCTATATCGCACGTGCCCGCGCTTACAACGGCATCTGTGCGAAGCTCGTGACGAAGGACGGCGGCAAGGCTCCCTCCGTACCCGGTACGACGCGTGCAGGGGCGCAGCTCAGGTTCCCCACAGACACGTTGGCAATCAGCAAGCTCGTGCCGGCTTTCGATGAGTACAAAGGTTTGTCACCCGATTTCGGCCGCATGGAACCGACCATGTCCGATTCGACCGTGTATCAACAGTACGGCATGGTGGTAGGCACGCCCAACGCCGGGCAGGTGAACGCGCTGGAAGCGCTCAACATTCGCGGTGAGCGTTCGGTAACGTGCAAAGGCAAGTTCGATGCGCCCCCGGGCACGCCCTTGCCCAAGGGCGCGCCGCCTGAGTGCGAGAAATTTCGCCAGCAACCTGACGCATTGGAATACGCCGCGCAACTGGATAAGAAGTACGGCCGGAATTTCGACACGACGGCCATGCCGCTCTACTGCACGCCGATGTCCTTCAAGGCTGTTTATGACACCGCGGACATCCGCTCCACTGGCGGCGGCGACGTCAATTACGCCGCTGACTTCCCGCGCAAGGACTCCACGCTGGTGAGTCGTCTGCGCGCAGCTGGCGCCATCATATACGCGCACGCACACAACTCGGAGTACAACGGCGGCAGCAGCGATCCAGGCGGCGCCAGCAAGGTCGAGCATCCCTATATCGGTGCCGGTGGCTCGCGCGAATCGTGGGGCGGCATGACCTGTAATCCCTACGATACAGAACGTGTCACCGCCGGTTCGAGCGGCGGCTCCGGTGCTTCCGTCGCGGCCAATCTGGTCGTCTGTTCGATCTGCGAGACCACGGGCGGATCCTGCCGCGGCCCGGCGAACTATCACAATACCGCGCTGGTCGTACCGACCAAAGGCATGATCTCGTTCGAAGGCACCATTGGCGCCAATCCCTACCAAGACCGTCCCGGCATCATCTGCCGCAATGTGAAGGATGCCGTCACGGTGCTGGACGCGTTCCGCGACAAGAAGACAGGCACCTACTTCGATCCAGGCGATATCTACACGGCGTTGCCTCGCGTGATCGAGTCCAAGACGCCGTATGTCAATGCCCTTTCGGATCCCAAGAGCAGCAAGCCGCTTGCCGGTGTGCGTATTGGCGTCGTTCGCGAGCTGTTCGTGAAAGACAATCCGGCCAAGGCCGCGGTGAGCGACGGCGTCAACAGCCAGCTCATGATACTCAAAGATCTCGGTGCCGAACTCGTCGAGACCGTGGATCCGCGCTATCCCGACGATCCGAGCATTCCCAATATGGCATTCAGCTTCAACGACGCGATCGCTGAGATCGTGCCCTTCCATATGCCGGAGATATTCTCGTGGCAGAAGGACGGCAAGCCGGAATTCGCGGTGCCGGGCTGGGATGTAACCAGCCGCAAGTATCTGGTGGCGCTTGCTGCTCACAAGGCTCCATTGCCGGCGAATCTGACTTTCAATCGTGTCTTCGGCAATCCTCCGGAAGACCCGACTGCGGTTTCCGGCTACACGTTTGCGTACGACTTCGAGAAGTACCTGACCCTGCGCGGCGACAGCAAGGTGCACGACTGGACCACGCTGAACGCCAATGCCAAGTACTACAACGACGTGCGGCGCGTTGCGATGAAGAATTGGGAGAACAAGGAAATGGACATTCGCACCGACGCCGTAACCTACACGATGAAACGGCGCGATACGCTGCGCCTGTTGATGACCAAGGTGCTACGGCAGAACAAGATCGATGTATTCGTGAATCCCGTGAATCCGACCCTTCCGGAAAAGATTGGCGGTGCCACGGTGGGAGGAAGCGGCAGCTCCACTGGCTACGGTTACGGTGCAATGCTTGGCATTCCTGAAGTATTCGTGCCTGGCGGCTTCTCCGACACCATCGTGGATGCCAAATTCGTGTTGGCCAAGGATGGCAGCAAGTACGAGGGTGAATGGAACACCGAGCCCACCAAGCTGGGCGGTGTCGGCCTGCCATACAACGTCGCATTCTGGGCCGAGCCCGGACAGGAATCGACGTTGATCAAAGTGGCCTCCGGCTACGAAGCCGCCTCGCATCATCGCAAGGCACCGCCCGGCTTCGGTTCGCTGCAAGGCGGTACGCAATAATGGTCAACGCCAGAAGGTTGTCGCGGAACTAGCGCCGCTCAGGCCCCGTCAGGTATTTCCGCTTCGACAAGCTGTGCCAGCAGCGTCAGCGACTCTTGCCAGCCGAGATAGCAAGCCTCGGTTGGAATAGCGGCAGGGATTCCTTCCTGGGTGATGTTCAACTCCACGCCGACGGAGACTGGCGCGATGGAAATGGTGGTCATCATTTCTCCCGGCAGGTTCGGATCGTCAAAGCGATCCGTGTAGCGAATACGTTGGCCCGGGACCAATTCCAGGTACTTGCCGCCGAACGCGTGAGAGTGGCCTGTGGAGAAGTTGGTGAAGGACATCTTGTAAGTTCCGCCCACCTTCGCATCCAGGTGGTGAACCTTGCCCGTAAACCCATTGGGCGGCAGCCATTTCGCCATCGCGTCGGCGTCAATGAATGCGCGGTAGACGCGCTCGGGTTTCGCACGCAGCACGCGGTGAAGTCGGACAGTGTTCGTAGACATCGCTAGCCTCCAGATGAAAGAAACCGTTCCCATCCCAAGGACGATCGAGCACGCTCAAATCCGACAGCCAGGCAGGCGCCGACGTTGACAGCATTCAAGCGTCGCCGGAGCGTCTTATTTCTGGTAGCGCCGGTGACCGGATCCGCTCGATCGAAAGTCACGCCGCGCCAAACTTACCCGTTCCTCTTCCCACCAGCAGCGCCCCGATCGAAACAACCAACATGAACAGCCCGTACCCAACCCCACCAAAAAAACTCCCCGTCTGATCCTTTATCAACCCAACGATCAGCGGCGTACTCAACGACGCCACGATGCCGGCCATGCTGATCATTGCAATCCCCGCCGGCGAAGCGCGCGATGACAGCGCCGAACTCGGCAATGTCCAGAACACTCCCATCGCCGCCATCGAGCCCACGCTCATCAGCGTCAATCCCACCATCCGCAGCGGCAACGCCGTCGACGTCATCACGCACACCCATCCCAGCGCCGCGAGCGCGAATGCGCTGATCGCGTGCCAGATGCGTTCGCCGCGTCGGTCCGAGTGACTCGTCCATAACGGTAGCACTAGCGCGGCTATGAGCGCGGGCACGGCAGTCGCGAGGCCTATGGCGAAGTAGCTTGCTCCCTGCATCGTTTCGTTGATGATCTGCGGTGTCCACACCGCATTCGTGCTCAACGTAGTGACCAGCCCGAGATTGCACAGGCACAGCAGGATCATCGTCGGGCTGCTCAACTCTTTCAGCAAATGTGTCTTCACCGTGGCAGCCGGTTCACGCTTGCGCTCACGTTCGATGCGATTGAGCAGTAACTGCTTCTCATCATTGTCGAGCCATTGCGCTTTTTCCGGTTTATCCGTGAGATAGAAATACGCAACGACGCCGAGGATCAACGACGGCACTCCCTCGATCAAAAACAGCCAGCGCCAACCCGCGATGCCGAAATGCCCATCCATCTTCATGATCAATCCCGACAGCGGCGCGCCGAAGGCAATGGTCACCGGCGCAGCCGCGAGGAAGATGCCGGTGACGCGGCCCCGGGCGGAGGTGGGGTACCAATACGAAATATATAAGAGTATCCCCGCCAGGAAGCCGGCCTCGGCGACGCCCACCACGAAACGCGCGACGAACAGGCTGATCGGCCCGACGGCGAACATCGTGCCGATGGAGGCCAGGCCCCAGGTGATCATGATGCGCGGGATCCATATTTTTGCGCCGTAGCGGGCGAGGGCGAGATTGCTCGGCACGTCGAACAGCAGATAGCCGATGTTGAATATGGTAGTGGCCATGCCGAACAGTGTGGCAGTGAGCGCCAGATCGCTGTTCATGGCCAGGGCCGCGAAGCTGATGTTGATGCGGTCGAGGTGGGCGAAGATATAGAGAATGAAGAGAAACCAGGTCAGTCTGCTGCCCACTTTGCGGACGACGAGGTTTTCGCGGGCGAGGATATCGGCATCGGGTAAGGCATTCATCCGAGCACAGTAGCGTCCGCGCTATCCGTTGCGCAACTCCGCAATGTCGAGCCGGCCGTGTTCAGGTGAGATGGCCGAGGGGAATACGCGGTGAACGTTTGATCGTGTCGAGCACGATGCTCGAATGCACGTCGCGCACGCACGCGATCTTCAGCAGCCTTTTCAACACCAGCTCGCTGAGCGCTTCAAGATCGGGAGCGACGACTTGCAGCATGAAGTCGTACTCGCCCGTCGTCGCGAAGCAGCCGACCACTTGCTCCAACGCGGCCAGTTCGCGGCGAAACTGCTCGACGTTCTCGTCGGTGTGGCGCTCCAGTTTCACCTGAACGAAGGCCTGCACTTTCAGGCCGAGGCGCACCGGATCGAGCACCGCTGCGTAACCGACGATCACGCCGCTGTTTTCGAGCTGCTTCACGCGCCGGGCGCAAGGCGTCCCGGTCAGCCCGACGCGCTCGCCGAGCTCCACGACGGAGCGCCGTCCGTCCAGCTGCAGCTCGGCAAGGATGCGGGCGTCGAGTCGGTCCAGTTTGGGCAAATCGGGCTTCATTGGTGATTTCCACTATAAGTCGACTTATAGAGGCACATTATCACCAGGCAACGACAAATTAGAAGAGGATTTTGCTGATTTCCGCCCCTGCTGCCCGCTTACGCTGGATGCCAGTTCCGTGGCAGAACAAAGGTGTGTGATGGGCGAGGCGAAACATGTCGGCGCGAGCGTCTGAGCGCTCAATCGTAGCGGCGACGCCGGGCAGCTCGCCGGGGCTCGACTGGGTCGGAATCGTGCGCACCGTGCTCGCGTCGCGTGCGCTCGATGAGCTTGAAGAAACGCAGCTGCTGCCGGCGCGCAAGGTGCTCTATCAATTCACTGCGCGCGGCCACGATGTCACCCAGGTGATTCTGGGCGCGATGCTCAACGGCCGTCGCGATTGCGCCGGCGTCTATTACCGCTCGCGGCCACTTCTCCTGTCGCTCGGCTTGTCGCTCGACGACGCTCTCGCCTCGACGATGATGCGCGCGGGCGGCGTCAGCGAGGGCCGCGACATCGGCGTGGTGTTCAACCTGCCGCGTCGCGACGGCACGTGCGTGTTGCCTGCCTGCGGCGGTGTCGGCGCCCAATACACCCCGGTGGTCGGCTGGGCTCAATCGGCTGCATATCGCGCCAAGGTACTGAACGAATCGCACTGGCACGGATGTATCGCGGTCGCACACGGCGGGGACGCGTCGGTGGCGACGAATGGTTTCTGGTCGGCGCTGACCATCGCGACGACGCAGCGCCTGCCAGTGTTGTTCTTCATCGAAGACAACGGCTACGGCATCTCCGTGAAGTCCGACTTCCAGACGCCGGGCGGCAACATCGCCGCGAACCTCGCGTCGTTCAAGCAGCTGCAGATCATCGAAAGCGACAGCAACGATCCGCGCGGCGCGGCCCTTTGCATTCGCCAGGCGACGGACTTGGTGCGCAGCGGACAAGGTCCAGTGATGCTGCGCGTCAAGGTGCCGCGACTGTCAGGGCACTCGGGACAGGACACGCAGACCTATAAGTCTACGGATGAAATTGCGGCCGAGCAGGCCTGCGACCCGTTGACGCGCCTGCGTGCGCAGCTCGTGCCCGCAATGATTTCTGAAGCGCAATGGCAGGGGCTGGAGGAGCGCGCACGCGCCGACGTCGCGGCGGCGCTCGCTCGTGTCGAACTGCGCGCGCGACCCGACGTCGCGCTGACCACCCGGTACGCGTTTTCAGAACTTCGCGATGATGGTTCGGTCGACGTGCAGCAGCAAGGCGGCGTACTGGGCGAAGGGGTGCAACTGCCGGCAACGTCCGCAACGGCGCAGCCCGAAGGCCCGCGCATCAATATGCTGACGGCCATACGCCGCACGCTGGAGCGCGAACTCAGCGTCAACCCGCGCGTCGTCGTATTCGGCGAGGACGTGGGCCGCAAAGGCGGCGTGCACGCGGCGACGCTGGGATTGCAGGAGAAATTCGGCGAGGCTCGCGTATTCGATACGAGCCTGTCCGAGGAAGGCATCATCGGGCGCGCGGTCGGCATGGCCATTGCCGGATTGATGCCTGTGCCCGAGATTCAGTTCCGCAAGTACGCCGATCCCGCCGTCGAGCAGCTCAACGATTGCGGCACCATGCGCTGGCGCACCGCGAACCGCTTCGCCGCACCGATGGTCGTACGCATGCCGGGCGGGTTCTTCAGGTGTGGCGATCCATGGCACAGCCAGTCCAATGAAGTGCAGTTCGCGCACGCGATCGGCTGGCGGTTGGCGATGCCGTCGAATGCCGAAGATGCGGTCGGCTTGCTGCGCACGGCGCTGCGCGGCAACGATCCGACGATTTTCTTCGAGCATCGCGCCATGCTGGACGGCGCCTGGGCGCGCCGTCCCTATCCGGGTGACGATTTCGCCATTGCCTTCGGCAAGGCGAAAGTGCTGCGCGAGGGGGCGGAGCTGACGGTGGTTTCCTGGGGCGCGATGGTGGAGCGCTGCGAGGCGGCCGCAACGCAATCGGGTGTCGACATCGAACTCATCGACCTGCGCACGTTGATTCCCTGGGACAAGGCAGCGGTGCTCGCGTCCGTGCGCAAGACGCGGCGCTGCATGATCGTGCACGAAGACAATCTTACTGCGGGTTTCGGCGCGGAGATCGCGGCCACGCTGGCAAAAGAAGCCTTCTTCGATCTCGATGCGCCTGTCGAGCGCATCGCGATGCCGGATGTGCCGAGCCCGCACAGCCCACTGCTGCTCGACTCCATCGTGCCCGACGTTCCGCGCATCATGCATGTCATGCGCGTGCTCGCGAGTGTCTGATCCAATGAGGCCACACCGCGCATGAATACCCGCGTCGAAATCCGCGCCCCCGAGCACTCGGAAGGCACGCGCTCGCAAGTGCAGCGCTGGTTGAAGTGCGTCGGCGACCCCATCGAAGCGGACGAGCCGCTGATCGAAGTGGAAACCGACAAGGTCACGATCGAGATACCTTCGCCCGCGCGCGGAGTGTTGTGCGAAATCCTGAAGCAGGAGCAGGAAGAGATAGAACCCGGCGATCTGCTGGGTGCGATCGAAGCCAAGCCTGCATCGAAGGATCTGCATATTGCGGCGCTATCGGCGCACGCGGCTGCCGCCGCGTCCGCCGGGCGCACGAGTCCGGCAGTGAGGCGCTTGCTGGAGGAGCGCGGCTTGGCGCCATCCGCGGTGCGGGGAACCGGTGCAGGAGGGCGCATCACAGTCGATGACGTGCTTGCCCATGTGCAGCAAGGTGCCAGCGAAGTCCGCGGCAAGGAAATTCCGGATGCGAGGGCCGGCGTCCGACGCGTGCCGCATAGCTCCATGCGCAAGCGAATTGCGGAGCGCATGGTGGAGAGCCTGTTGCTCACCGCTCCGCACGTCACCACGATTTTCGAACTGGACATGAGCGCCGTGCTCGCGCACCGGGCGAAGCATCGCGAGGAGTTCGAGCGCCGCGGCGTCTCGCTGACGTTCACGGCGTACTTCATCGCAGCATGCGTCGATGCCATTCTGGAGGTGCCGGAAGCGAACAGTCGCTGGACTGCGGACGCGCTGGAAGTCTGCGAGACCATCGATATCGGCGTCGGCACCGCGATAGCGAGCAAGGGACTGGTCGTGCCGGTGGTGCGCAATGTTCACAATCTCGATTTGTTCGGCATTGCGGAGGACTTGGGCAAGCTCGTCGCGCGTGCACGCACGGACAAGCTGGTGCCGGCGGACGTTCAGGGCGGGACGTTCACGATCTCCAATCACGGTGTAAGCGGGAGTCTCGTGGCGACACCCATCATCATCAACCAGCCGCAGTCGGCGATTCTCGGCGTCGGCAAGATGGAAAAGCGCGCTGTCGTCATCAGCGAGAGGGGTGAGGACAGGATCGTCGTACGACCACGCTGCTATGTCACGTTGACCATCGATCATCGAGTGATGGATGGACATCGCGCAAATCGCTTCCTGGAAGTGCTGGTGAGGCGGTTGGAGACATGGGCTGATTCATCGGCTGATTCATCGCATTTGCAGGAGTAGTCATGCACACCCAAAGTCTCGATTCGCTTGCTGCGCTGGAAAAGCGCTTCCAGGAAAAGGTCGACGCCGAGGAACGCATCGAGCCTCAGGACTGGATGCCGGCTGCGTACCGGCAGACGCTGATCCGGCAGATTTCGCAGCATGCGCATTCGGAGATCGTCGGCATGCTGCCTGAAGGCAACTGGATCACGCGCGCCCCCACGCTCAAGCGCAAGACTATCCTGATGGCGAAGGTGCAGGACGAAGGTGGCCACGGCGCTTATCTGTACGGCGCAGCCGAGACGCTCGGCGTCTCGCGCGATCAGCTCGTCGATCAGCTGCTCGAAGGCACCGCCAAGTATTCGAGCATCTTCAATTATCCCACGCCCACCTGGGCTGACATCGGTGCGATCGGCTGGCTTGTCGACGGCGCCGCGATCATGAATCAGATTCCGCTCTGTCGCTGTTCCTATGGGCCTTATGCGCGAGCCATGGTGCGCATCTGCAAGGAAGAGAGTTTTCATCAGCGCCAGGGCTTCGAGATCATGCTCGTGCTGTCGCGCGGCACGCCGGAACAGAAACGCCTGGCGCAGGAGGCGCTGAACCGCTGGTGGTGGCCGTCGTTGATGATGTTCGGCCCGCCGGATGCGGACTCGAAGCATTCGGCGCAATCGATGCGCTGGAACATCAAACGCTTGGGCAACGATGAGCTGCGCCAGCGCTTCGTCGATTTCACTGTGCCGCAAGCCCAATTCCTCGGCCTCGCCATTCCCGATGCGCAGCTCACGTGGGATGAGACAGAGCACCACTATCGCTACGGCGCGATTGATTGGAGCGAGTTTCAGCAAGTCCTGCAAGGCAATGGTCCGTGCAATCGCGAACGGCTTGCCGCGCGTCGCCGTGCGCACGACGAAGGTCGATGGGTGCGCGAGGCCGCCACCGCCTATGCAGACAAAGAACTGCGTAACCGGAGATCAGCATGAGCGACTCGCGTGAATGGCCCTTGTACGAGATCTTCATCCGCGCCCGCGGCGGCCTGGATCACAAGCACGTCGGCAGCATTCATGCGGTCGATGCGACGCAGGCGATCGAGCATGCCCGCGATGTGTACACGCGCCGGCAGGAAGGCGTGAGTATCTGGGCGGTGAAGTCCACCGACATCATCGCCTCCGATCCTGCCGATGCCGATGCGTTCTTCGAGCCGGCGCGCGACAAGGCGTATCGGCATCCGACCTTCTATGAAATCCCCGACGAGGTGAAGACGCTGTGAGCAACGCGCGTTTCACGTATGTACTGAGACTGGCGGATGCGAACCTGATCCTGGCGCAGCGGCTGGGTGAGTTGATCGGCCATGGGCCGGCACTCGAAGAAGACCTTGGTCTCGCGAACATCGCGCTCGACCTGATGGGCCAGGCACGCATGCTCCTGACGTATGCCGGCGAGATCGAAGGCAAAGGTCGCACCGAGGACACGCTGGCGTTCTTCCGCGAGCACCGCGACTTCCTCAATCCCACCCTGGTGGAGCAGCCGAACGGCGATTTCGGCCAGACCATCGTGCGACAGTTTCTGGTCGACGCCTGGCAAATGGAACTGTACGGACGGCTGGTCGACTCCACCGACGCGCGACTCGTGGGAATTGCGGCCAAGGCGCTCAAGGAAACGCGCTATCACCTGCGTTACAGCGCGAACTGGGTGGTGCGCCTGGGCGACGGTACGCCTGAGAGTCACGACCGCGTGCAGCGTGCCATCGATACGTTGTGGCCTTTCGTCGCAGAGCTGTTCGAGCCCGACGCAATCGATGCGGAAATGGAGCAGGTGGGCGTGGCTGCGGATCTGGCCGAGATGCGCGCCGGCTGGAACACGACGGTGAATGAAGTTCTGTCGCAGGCCACGCTCGAACGCCCGCAGAACCAGAAGTATCAGTGGTGGGGCAAGCGCGGCGATCACAGCGAGCATCTCGGCCCCATGCTTGCGGAGATGCAATACATGCAGCGGACCTATCCCGGTGCGCAGTGGTGATGTGATGAATGCTTCATCGTCGCCTGCAACGCAGCAGCAGCGGTCCGGTCTCGAAGCTCGGATCTGGCAAGTGTTGAAGACAGTTCCCGATCCGGAGATACCGGTGTTGACACTCGTCGACCTGGGGATCGTACGTCATGTCGAGATCATTGCGGACCATGTCGTTCGCATTGGCTTGTCGCCGACCTATTCGGGTTGCCCCGCGACCGATGTCATCAAGTCGATGGTTCGTGCGGCGCTGCACAGCGCAGGCTTCGATAGAGTTGAACTGAGCGAAGTGCTGATGCCCGCATGGACGAGCGATTGGATCACCGCGGAAGGCCGGGACAAGTTGCGCGAGTACGGCATCGCGCCGCCGGCCGAATCGGTCGCAAGCCCTGGACGAATGTGGCGCGCAGCTCCGGTAATCGCTTGCCCGCGCTGTGGTTCGGTTGCGACGCAGCCCATCAGCGAGTTCGGCTCGACGCCTTGCAAAGCGCTGTATCGCTGCGAGAGCTGCCTGGAACCGTTCGACTACTTCAAGTGCCACTGAAGCCATGCTCAAGTTTCATTCCTTGCAGGTCAAAGCGCGCGATGCGATCGCCGAGGACGCTGTCCGCATCACGTTTGCAGTGCCGCAGGACTTGCGGGAATCGTATCGATTCAACGCGGGTCAGCATGTCGCGGTGCGCTTGCCGATCGGTGATGGCGACGTGCGCCGCACCTATTCCATAGCGTGTCCCACCGACAGCGCTGACCTGTGCATCGGTGTACGCGTGCAGGCGGGCGGACGGGTTTCTTCATTCCTGGCGGAGCAGTTGGCAGTCGGGCAAAGCCTCGAAGTGCTGACGCCCAATGGCAACTTCCATGCACGAGTCGATCCACGGCAAGCCAAGCGTTACGTGGCATTTGCGGCCGGCAGCGGCATCACGCCGGTCATATCCATCGCCGCGACCACCCTCGCGTTCGAGCCGCGCAGCCGGTTCATTCTGTTCTACGGCAATCGCACGACTGCGAGCACCATGTTCCTCGATGACGTTCTGGCCTTGAAGAATCGCTACCCGGCCCGGTTCTCGGTGCATTTCGTGATGAGCCGCGAATCGCAGGAGGTCGACTTGTTCAATGGCCGCCTGGATGCCGCGCGCGTGCGCGAATTCGCCGGCGTGTTCTTCGACGCAAGCGCGGTCGACGAATTCTTCATCTGCGGCCCCGACACGATGGTTGCGGAAGTCGACTCAGCGCTGCGCGCGCTCGGCACGCAGGGAAAGATCCACTCCGAGCTATTCACGACTGCCGACTTTCCGATCACCCTCCCCCTGTCGCAGGGGGAGGGCGGGGGAGGGTACGACCTATCAGGCTCTAAAGCCGCTTCTGTTACCCACGTCTCCATCCTCATGGACGGCCGTCGCCGCACTTTTGTCATGCCCCGCGACGCCGGTGAATCCGTCCTCGAAGCCGCAACGCGTGCCGGCCTCGACCTCCCATATTCCTGCCTTGGCGGCGTATGTTCGACGTGCCGGACGCGAGTCATCGCCGGCAGCGTCCACATGGAGCGCAACCAGGCGCTCGAACAGCGCGAGATGGATGCAGGTTACGTGCTGTGCTGCCAGTCGCGTCCGCTCACACCCGAACTTGAACTTACCTACGACGAGTAACCGCCATGTCGTTCGAGACCATCCTGTTTTCGGTCGAGCAGGGAATTGCGCGCCTCACGCTGAATCGTCCCGACAAGCTCAACAGCTTCAATGTCACGATGCAGGGCGAGTTGCGCGAGGCGCTCGGGCGGGTTGTCGCCGACGGCGGCCGCGTGTTGGTGCTCAGCGGCGCCGGCCGAGGATTCTGTGCGGGCCAGGATCTGGGGGATTCTGCCGTTGCTCCGGGCGAACGCGTCGATCTGGGCAAATCGGTCGAAGCCTTCTACAAGCCGATCGCGCTGGCGCTGCGAAATCTGCCGCTGCCCGTGATCGCCGCCGTGAATGGTGCGGCCGCGGGTGCGGGCGCGAACATCGCACTGGCCTGCGACATCGTGATCGCGACCAGGTCGGCGGCTTTCGTGCAGCCGTTCAACAAGCTCGGTCTGGTGCCGGATTCCGGCGGCACCTGGTCACTGCCGCGCCTCGTCGGCAACGCGCGCGCGCTTGGCCTCGCTCTTCTTGGCGAGAAGTTGGCAGCGGAGCAAGCGGCGCAGCTCGGACTGATCTGGCGCTGCGTCGACGACGGCGAGTTCCGTGGCGTCGTCGATGCGCTGGCGACGCAACTCTCGATCGCGCCGACGCTCGGTCTCGCGCGCATCAAGCAGGCGATCTACGCCTCGTGGAACAACTCGTTCGAACAACAGCTCGACGTGGAGCGCGACTTCCAGCGCGAACTCGGGCAGTCCGAAGATTACGCCGAAGGCGTCGCCGCATTCATGCAGAAGCGCACGCCGACGTTCAAGGGCCGCTGATCGGCGCGGCGCCCACAGCCCGCCGCTGGAGAGGAATCGATGCAACTGAAAAGTTATGTACAGGGGCGCTGGCAGGCCGGCGCAGGCGCCGCGCAATTGCTGCGCGATGCGACCACCGGGCAGGTTATCGGCGAGGCTTCCTCCGCAGGTATCGACTTCCAGGCGGTCCTGAAATACGCGCGCGACGTTGGCGGACCGGCACTGCGCGCGCTGACGTTCCACGAACGCGCCGCGCTGCTCAAGAAGCTCGCGAAGTTTCTGACGGAGCATAAGGAGGAGTTCTACACGCTCTCCTACGCCACCGGCGCGACGAAGTCCGATTCGATGATCGACATCGACGGCGGCTTCGGCACCTTGTTCGCATATGCCAGTCGGGGCGCGCGCGAGCTTCCCAACGGCCGCGTGTATATCGATGGCGAAATCGAAATGCTGTCGAAGACGGGCACGTTCGTCGCCCAGCATATCTACGTGCCGCTGGAAGGCGCCGCGGTGCACATCAACGCGTTCAATTTTCCGGTGTGGGGCATGCTCGAGAAACTCGCGCCCGCGTTGCTGGCTGGTGTGCCTTGCATCGTCAAGCCCGCGACTGCAACGTCATATCTGACGGAACTCGTAGTCCGGCGCAGCGTCGAGTCCGGCATCCTGCCGCCGGGTTCGCTGCAACTGATCTGCGGCAGCGTCGGCGACCTGTTCGATCACCTGACGTGCCAGGACGTCGTGTCGTTCACCGGCTCGGCGAGCACGGCGCAGAAGCTGCGTGCGCATCCTGTCGTGATCGCGAACTCGGTGCGGTTCACCGCCGAGACTGATTCGATCAATTCGTGCCTGCTCGGCGCGGATGCGGCGCCCGGGCAGCCGGAGTTCGATTTGTTCGTGCGCGAAGTGGTGCGCGAGATAACCGCGAAGGCAGGACAGAAGTGTACGGCCATCCGCAAAGCCATCGTGTCGGCAGCGCACGCGGACGCGGTGGTGCAGGCGATCAAGGCGGCGCTGGCGAAGATCGTCGTCGGCGATCCGCGGCTGGAACAAGTGCGCATGGGGCCGCTCGCGGCGCTCGCGCAGCGGCGCGAGGTTGCCGGTCATATTGCGCAGCTGCGCCGTGAAGCCGAACTCGTGACCGGCGAGGGCGCGCTGCAACTCGCCGGAGCCGATGCGGAGAAGGGCGCATTCGTCGCGCCATCGCTGCTCTTCTGCCGCGATCCGAATCAGGTGAGTGCGATTCATAGCGTCGAAGCGTTCGGACCGGTGTGCACGGTGATTCCGTACACGTCGACGGCCGACGCCATCTCATTGGCGCGCCGCGGCGGCGGCAGTCTTGTCGCGTCCGCGTTCACCGCGGATGACGATCTGGCGGTCGAGCTCGCGCTGGGTCTCGCGCCTTTTCACGGCCGCCTGCTGATCGTCAATCGCGACTGTGCGCGTGAGTCGACCGGGCATGGCTCGCCTCTGCCGGCCTTGGTGCATGGCGGCCCGGGTCGTGCCGGCGGCGGCGAGGAGATGGGTGGCATTCGCGGCGTGCTCCACTACATGCAGCGCACGGCGGTGCAGGGCAGTCCGCAAACCGTCGCGAGGATCACGCGGCGCTGGACGCCGGGTGCGCAGCAGATTGCGCCGGGCGTGCATCCCTTCCGCAAGACTTTCCATGAGCTGCAGATCGGCGACAGTCTCAATTCCGCCGAGCGCGAAGTGACGCTGGAGGACATCGAGCGCTTCGCCGCGCTGAGCGGCGACACTTTCTACGCGCACATGGATGAAGCGGCCGCGCGCCGCAATCCATTGTTCGGCGGCCGCGTCGCACACGGCTATTTCCTGATCTCGGCGGCGGCGGGCTTGTTCGTCGATCCTGCGTATGGGCCGGTGCTCGCGAACTACGGCATCGACCATCTGCGCTTCGTCAAACCCGTCAAGCCGGCCGACCGCATCAAGGTGCGGCTGACCTGCAAGTCGAAGTCGCTGCGCGCCGAAAAAGGCTACGGCGAAGTGGCGTGGGACACGCAGATCACCAACCAGAACGGCGAAGTCGTCGCGAGCTACGATGTGCTGACCATGGTCAGCGAACAGCAGGTGGCGTAGCCCTGCCCGAGCCCACCATGTCCCGCCGGCGGGAATCGCCAAGATCTGCCAAGAACTCACTCTGGTACGAGTCTTGACGCCGGATTCTGCTACCCTCGGCCCCAATCCGTCAGGGGGTATGCAGCATGGCTTACACGATCAAGATCAATGGGAAAGCGAGCACGGTGGACGTGGCTGGCGACACGCCGCTGCTGTGGACACTGCGCGATGTGCTCGACATGAAGGGCAGCAAATTCGGTTGCGGCATGGGCCTGTGCGGCGCATGCACGGTGCATATCAATGGAGTGGCGACACGCTCCTGCGTTACCCCGGTTTCCGCCGTCGGCACGGCTTCGGTGACGACCATCGAAGGGGTCGGAGAAAGCGAGATCGGCAAGAAAGTCCAAGCCGCCTGGCTGGACCGCGACGTCATGCAATGCGGCTACTGCCAGGCAGGGCAGATCATGTCCGCCACCGCGCTGCTCACCAGGAATCCGCAACCCACGGATAGGGACATCGACGACGCGATGAGCGGCAACTTGTGCCGCTGCGCCACCTACACGCGCATCCGTGCGGCCATCAAGCAGGCCGCCGGCCTGCCCACCGACGACAAGCGGGGGGCCTGATCATGACTAACCCGAACATCCCGAGCTTCATGCAGACGGGCGACGCCGCCACGACGCTGTCGCGCCGCACCTTCCTGTCCGTCAGCGCCGCTGCCGGCGGTGGACTGATGCTGAGTTTCGCGCTGCCCGGCTTCGGCAAGTCCGATCCCGCGATCGAGAAGAGCGCCGCCGCGTTGAACATGTATGTGCGCATCGGCAAAGACGGCATCGTTACCATCGTGTCCAAGAACCCGGAGATCGGGCAGGGCATCAGGACCATGCTGCCCATGCTCATCGCCGAGGAACTGGACGTGGACTGGCAGAACGTCCGCACGCAGCAGGCCGACTTCGATCCCAAGTATGGACCGCAGTTCGCGGGCGGCAGTTTCGCCACCCCCATGAACTGGGATCCGATGCGCCGCGTCGGCGCGGCCGGCCGGCAGTTGCTGATCGCTGCAGCCGCCGCGACCTGGGGCGTGCCCGCGTCCGAATGCGAAACGTCGCTCGGTACGGTGAAGCACAAGTCCGGCAAGACGCTTCCGTATGGCTTGCTTGCGGCTAAGGCTGCTTCACTGCCGGCGCCAGACATGAAGACGCTCGTATTGAAAGATCCCAAGACTTTTCACATCATCGGCAAGGCGACGGGCGGCGTGGACAGCCCGAAGATCGTCGCCGGCGAACCCATCTTCGGCATCGACGTCTCCGTGCCCGGCATGCTCTACGCCGTGTATGAAAAGTCGCCGGTGTTCGGCAGCAAGATCGTCAGCGCCAACGTGGATGCGATCAAGTCGCTGCCCGGCGTGCGCCACGCATTCATCGTCAAGGGCTCCGAGCCCAACGGCTTGCCGGACGGCATTGCGCTTGGCCTGCTCGAAGGCGTTGCCATCGTCGCCGACACTTGGTGGCAGGCGAGCAAGGCGCGCGAGAAACTCAAGGTCGAATGGGCCAGCAATCCCATCTCGAACCAGAACAGCGCCAGCTTCGCGAAGCAGGCCGCCGCACTTTCCAAACAAGCTCCCGCCAAGAAAATTCGCAGCGATGGCGATGTGAACACCGCGCTGGCCCGCGCTACGAAAGTGGTCGAAGCCGAGTATTTCTATCCGTTCCTCGCCCACGCTCCGCTCGAACCCCAGAACTGCACCGCGCAGGTCCGCGACGGCAAAGTCGAAATCTGGGCGCCGACGCAGAATCCGGGTCCGGGCCGCACGCTGGTCGCCAAGACGCTCGGCGTCGCCGAGGGCGACGTGACAATTCACTTGATCCGTTGCGGCGGCGGCTTCGGCCGGCGACTGAGCAACGACTATATGGTCGAAGCGGCGATGATCGCGAAGCTGGCGAATGCACCGGTGAAGCTGGTGTGGAATCGACAGGACGACATGCGGCACGACATGTATCGCCCGGCCGGCTTTCATTACTTCAAGGCCGGCCTGGATGCGCAGGGCAAGATCGTCGGCTTCCGCGATCACTTCGTGACCTTCGGTGAAGGCGACAAGGTAGCCAACAGCGCCGACATGGGCGAGAACGAAGTGCCGGCGCGTTTCGTCGGCAACTTGGAGTATGGAGTGTCGACGATGCCCTTGGGCATTCCAACCGGGCCGTTGCGCGCTCCGGGCAGCAACGCGCTCGCCTTCGCCTTCGAATCTTTTATCGATGAGCTGGCGCATGCGGCCGGCAAAGATCCGCTGCAGTTCCGCCTGGATATGTTCGGCGAAGCACGCGTGCTGCCGCCGCCGCCGGGCCTCCGCTTCGGCATGCCGGCGCCGAGCTTCGACGTGGGCCGCGTGCGCGGCGTGCTCGAATTGGCCGCGGAGAAATCCGGCTGGGGCAAGCGCAAGCTGCCGAAGGGCACCGGCATGGGCATCGCGTTCTATTTCAGCCATCTCGGCTACTTCGCCGAAGTCGTGCAGGCCACGGTCAGCCCAGCCGGCCATGTGAAGGTGGACAAGGTGTGGGTTGCCGGTGACGTCGGCGGCCAGATCATCAATCCATTCGGCGCGGAGAACCAGGCGCAGGGTTCGGCCATAGACGGCATCGGCGCGGCATTGAGCCAGGCGATCACGATCGAAGGCGGCCAGGTGCAGCAGTCCAATTTCCACGACTTCAACCTGATCCGCATGAACCAGGCGCCGCCGGTGGAAGTGCATTTCAAAATCACCAACAACCCGCCGACGGGCATGGGCGAACCGGCGCTGCCGCCGGTCATCCCGGCACTGTGCAACGCGATCTTCGCCGCCACCGGCAAGCGCGTGCGCAAGCTGCCGATCAACCCGGCGGACATCAAGACCGCCTGAGATCGAGTCATGCACCGCCGCCGGGACGGATCGCTTGGTCCGTCCCGGCGAGCTGTGCGACCATTGCGCCCCTCGTTCCTACCCAGCCCCGGTAGCCCAGTGGATAGAGCGGTCGCCTCCTAAGCGACAGGTCGCAGGTTCGATTCCTGCCCGGGGCACCAATCGCACTTCTGCAGACGTCCAAGGATGGCTGCTGCCCGGGCCAGCTACAGCGTAGCCTGATGAGTCGAAGCCAATCCGAATATTTGGTCGGTTCACCGAGAAACCCGTGATACCCGCGATCATCCGGCACCGAAGATCGTTGATCGTTGAGCGGGGCGGGCGAATCTCGACGGCTCCTTCTGGCAAGACGCACTACTTG